>Ga0209727_1000965_pt1 | contig 26833 bp, 25 predicted proteins | sample RifGroC1_FD_183995 | JGI IMG/M metagenome (GOLD analysis project Ga0209727, IMG submission 183995) | Groundwater microbial communities from Rifle, Colorado, USA - Groundwater C1 (SPAdes) (version 2) | ecosystem: Environmental > Aquatic > Deep subsurface > Groundwater | place: Rifle, Colorado...
TTTAATTTTGAAATTGCCCTTGAAATAAAATTTTGTTCTGGTTTTTTTTCTTGTTCTTCTTTTATTTTTATTTCTTCTTTAATTTTAATTTTCAGAGGTAGTTTAATCTCTTCTTCAATTTTTTGAGTTTCAATTTCTTTTTTAATCTCAATTTTTTCTTCAACTTCAACTGATTCTTTTTCTATAAATTTTTTTGTCCAGTTCTTTAATTTTTCTTTTAGTTTTGAGAACATAATTTAAAAAAACGAAACGTATATATATATAGATTTCGTCTTAAGTAAATAACTTGCGAGATTAATGGCTTTTCAAAATCTCGGCTATGCCTTCGCACAGGTCGCCATTTAAGATTTTGAAAGTACAGAAAATCAGGAAAATTTTCTGTCCATTAAATTTTTCACAAGTTCAAAATTTAATGAAAGGAGGTGAAAAAAACTGAAATGAAAAAAATTTTAATTGCATTGGTCTTAATGTTTGTCTTAACAATTTCTGTTAACGCATTTTGGCCATTTACAAAATCGTCTTTGTCTCCGCCAACTTTTCCAAGCAAAACTTTAAGTTGCGAAGATAGTGATAATGGGCAATTAACAAATGTTTCTGGAGCAATTCAATATACCTGGAAGCAAGGAAAGATCATAAGAACAAGTGTGCCAATTGCAGATTCTTGTGAAGTTGATTCAAAAATTTTAGAGGTCTATTGTTCTGGAAAAATTCCAAAGTATAGCTCAATTCCTTTTGATTCAACGCTTTACAGATGTGATGCAGGAACCATAAATGCATTTGAACAAGATGTTAATTCTGCAAAACTTGTTGCAATATCATCAACGCCAGCAGAAAATACAAATTGCATTGATTCAGATCAAGGAATATTTCCAACCATTGCAGGAATTGTTTATGGAACAGATTCTCAGGCATTTGCAGAAGGAGATAGATGTGATACAAATAATAATTTGCTTGAATTGTCTTGTAAAGATAGAACATTCACTTCTTCAAAAATAAAATGTAAGGGAGATGTTGCAGGAAAATGTGTTGCTACTAATATAACTGTTAATGGAAAAAATTATAGCTCTGCTTTATGTCAAGCTCAACCTTTTTCATGTAATGAAAATGGTTCTGTTGTAACCGCAATTATTAATGCGATAGGAACTCTGGATATAAAAACAGACAAATGCGAAGGAAATAAATTTATTAATTATTCTTGTGTTTCAAACACAGAAGAAAGTATTACAACAAACATAACCATCTGTGAAAATGGTTGCAATTCTGAGACAGGAGCATGTCTTGTTGATTCAGTTTGTTCTGATTCTGATGCAGGAGGAAAAGATTACAATACTCTTGGAACAATAATAACCCCTTATGCTACAGAAGTTAGGGATTTTTGTTATAGCAACAAGGGATTAGTTGAATTTTCTTGTAAAGATAATGCTAAATCTTCAAAAACCGATAATAGAATTTACTTTAAGAAAATGAATTGCAAAAACGGATGTTTAAACGGAGCATGTGTTGCGAGACAAATTGAAGGAGTTAGCCAGCCATTAGAACAATAATCTTATTCTTTATTTTTCTATTTCTTTTTTATTTTTAATTTCTCCGAAGACAAAATAAACTTTTAGAAAATTACGACGAGAAAATTAAATTAGAGATTGTTTTCTGTATTCAAAAAATTTCATTTTTGATATCACATAAATATTTTTAAATGAGATAAAATTCAGTAAATAATGAAAGAGACGAATAAATTAAAAATCGCGGTAATCTCCGGAGTTGCTCACGCAATGAAATACAAAGAAATGAATAAGAACGCTACTTCAGAAGAAGTGATAAGATATATTTCTTCACAAGCAGATAAAATCGTTTCAAAGATAGAAGAATTTGCGTGATTAATTTTTTCCTCCCTTTACTTTTCCCCAATTGTCGTTGATAATTTTAAAATTTAATTTATTTTTTTCACCAAATCCTTCGGGTTTTTTGGATTTGGGAAAGACAGAAAACATCGACGGGGAAATTGAAATTGGAGATTGTTTTCTGTATTCCATTCCAGAAATCTTGCAGAGGTTTTCAAAGAGTTCTTTTGGCAAAGTTCTATTTTCATGATAATAACTTTTCAGAGTTTGATAATTTATTTTAAATCCAAACTGGTTTAATAATCTCAGCGAGGGGCAATTTAGTTTTAACAAAATTTCGTCGAAGAATTTTCTTTGTTGTGTTTTTCTAAATTTTATTCTCATAAAAAATAAAATATTTCCGGATTTAAAAACACTGCGCAACCATTCATTCAAAAAATTTATAAACCAATTTTTACCAAGATTATTATGAAATTTCCTAAAACTTCAAAGATTTTCAAAAGAATTTTTGAATGGATTAGAAAATCGGAGCAAACAAATGAAATTTCCTAAAACAACAAATAGATTTTGTCCTTATTGTAATAAAAAAACAGAACAAAAAGTTAAGCTAATTTCAACAGGAGTAAAAAGAGGGACATTGAAACGAGGTTCACTAGCACGAGCAAAAATCAGGGGAAAAAATCGCGGAATGGGCAACAAAGGAAAATACAGCAAAAAAGCAATCTCGCAAAATAAAAGAAAAACTAAAACAACTAAAAAAACAAATATGATGTACACTTGCAAGGTTTGCGGAAAATCAAAATATCGACTAGGAAGAAGAAATAAACGAACAGGAAAACAAATACAAGAATGAAAATTCAAACAATTAAACAAAATAGAAATTTTCTATGTGATCTCCTCGGAGGCAAAGAGAGATATCACTTAACTGAACAAGAAGGGAGATTTCTAAAAAGAACCGCTTAGGTTCGTTTTAATAAAATGGCGCAATCAAAAAGAAAACAAAAATTCTGGGATGTTGAAATTCCTTTGATTCAAAAGACAACTTATCTTTATGCTTTTGAGCCAGAAGAATTAGAAGGCAAAACTTTAATTTACGATTTGACAAGAATTTTGCGTGGCAAAGGCGCGCTTTTAACCGCAAAAGTAAAAGTTGAAGAAAAAGAAATTACAACAATTCCAAAAGAAGTTAGAGTTCTTCCTTATTTTTTAAGAAGAATGGTTCGGAAAGGAACAGATTATGTCGAGGATTCAATTGTTCTTGAATGCAGAGATGCAAAATTAATTATTAAATTTATTTTAGTAACAAGAAGAAAGGTTTCGCGAAGAATAAAAAATGCATTGAGAGAAAGAACAAAAAAAGAACTTGCAGAATATTTAAAAGAGAATGATACAGAAGAAATTTTCAGAGATATACTTCAAGGAAAATTGCAAAAAATTTTGAGTGTGAGATTAAAAAAAATTTATCCTCTTTCAAGTTGTGAAATAAAAACAATAAGAGTTGAAAGTCAATCTGAAATTAAAAAAATAAAAACCAAAAAAGAAAAACCTGTTCAAGAAATTGAAGAAAATCAAGAAACAGGAATTGAGACGAAAGAATAAATTTTAAAACATCTGTTTCTACAAAATTATACGCCTGCATAGCTCAGTGGTAGAGCATCTGCCTTGTAAACTTCGAGGTTCCAAGAATTTTTTGGGAAAGAGATTTCATGAGAGCAGAGGGTCGGGAGTTCAACTCTCTCTGCAGGCTTTTATATTATTGAACGAAGTGAAATAATATTTAATTCTGAAAGAATTGAAGACCGGTAGAGACAAACAATTTTGTCGTCGGGATTTCAAATACTTCAAAAGCAATGTCTTTTGAATGTCCCAGAAATTTTGAAAAAAATTTCTGAGCTCCTCTGCAGGCTTAATAATATCGAATAAGATGAGATATTATCTTTCTGAGAGTTTAAGACATGTAAAATTCAAAAAGATTTCTCGGGATTTCAAATACTTCAAAAGCAATGTCTTTTGAATGTCCCAGAAAATTTCCTGTTTTCTGAGCTTGGTGGGACCATTTTGAGAAGACCCAAGGTTCTTCCCCACACTATCTCCTTTTCTGTTCCGGTGTGCGATATCTTCAATTGCCTCCGATAGATATCGCGAAGAAATTACATCATCAGACATCGGACTAAATTCAAAAAGATTTTTCAGATTTTGGAAAGACAGAAAACATCGACGGAGAAAATAAATTGGAGATTGTTTTCTGTGTTGCTGGTTGCATAGCAAAAAATTTTCGCAAGAACCCGCAACTTGCTGTGATTGGGAGCTTCACTCAAGATTTGTTTTAGGTGATTAGGTCAATTCGCACTAAACTAACCTCCTTTTTTTTATTATTCATATTACTTTTATACCCCTTTACTTTATATGCAAAGACCCTTTTTCAAAAATATTTATAAACTCTTTTTCCATATCTAATTTATGAAACTGCATTATATCTTTTACATCATCGGGGTTATTTTTATTTTTTCTTCAGTTATTTATTTCTCAAAAGAATTTATTAAAGATCTTCCAGACGCCGTAAAGATGGTGATTCTTGTCGCTTCTGTTATAACCAGTTTTATTGTTGCTGAACTTTTGAGAGGAGGCGATTTGTAATGGGTTATTGGTATCCTTTTTTGGGTTGGGGAGTATTTTGGATTAGTTTTGTCGTCGCTATAATTTTATTTTCAATTTATAAAAAGTTGTATATTATTTTTTATTTGGTCTCTGTTTCATTGTATATTTTTACAGCAGGATTTATGGTTGATGTTTTTGAATTTGGAAAATTAGGAACTTTGACAACACTTGTAGTATCTGCTTTGATTTTTATGGTTTTAGGGTTTTATCTTTCAAAAGTTTTAGAAAATCAAAAATGAAAAAAATATTTTCAATTTTTTGCCTTTTAAAATCCTTAAAAAAAGAAAAAGGATTATTAAAATGAAAAAAACAATTTATCTTTGTATTATCGCATTTTTCTTTACTCTTTCGGCGGTTTTGTTAATTTTATATTATACACAGGAGTTTGATGAAAAAATTAATTTCAAACCTCTTTTAACTAAAGATGAGATTGATTACAAATATTCGGGAGATGTTATTCAAGAAATAAATGTTGAGTTAGGGGAATTGGTTTTAGAGAATAATGGAATTTTTTCTGAAATTTATTCTTTCCCAGAAATCGTTGGTTGTTTAAATTTTAAATCAGATTCCACGACAATTTCACGACGACAAATTAGGGTTTATCTTGATTATCTCAGCGAGAAAAATTATCCTGTAAATAAAAATCCATTAGAAATCCCTGTTGGAGAAAAAATTACTTTTAAAATTAAAGGAAAATATTCTCCATATTCAAATGAAATTTCTCTGGCTAAGTTAAAAGAATCTATCCAGACAATTTCTCTTTATAAAATTTCAAAAAAAGAACCAAACCCTTTTGAGAGTTATTATGATTATTATTCTAACTATGTTGATTGTAATTCACTTTCTTTAGATTCTAAACCCCTGCAGGTTATACCCATTTTGATTTAAAAATATTTATAATCTCTTTTTTGTTAATTATTTTATGGAATATAAATATTTATTTTTAGGGGGAGCGATTATTTTAATTGTCGTCGGTGTTTTTGTTTTTTTATACGACCCTTCTATTTTTTATTCTGGGAAAGAAAGCCCTTCTTGCGAAAAAATTTTTTACTCTGGAAATTCTGATGAAAAAGTAGATGTTGTTTTTTTTACTCGCGGAGTTGGTAAAAATAAAATTCAAAAATATATTGATTCACTTTTGGGATTTGAACCATTTGATAAACAAAAAGATAATTTTAATTTTTTTTATCTTGACGAGAAAATTGATTGCAATATAAAATATTCTGCTTTGTTTTGTTATTCTTTGGATTTAATTCAAAAATCTTCTGGATGTCCAAATGATTTTATCGTCGTGGTTTCAGATGAATCTGACGGAATTAGAAGTTCTGCGTATATGAATGTTATCAGTATAAATGACAAACTTCCAATAAGTGTTTTTCCGCATGAATTTGGGCATATTTTTGCAAATCTTGCGGACGAATATATCCCTGCGAAAATTCCATTTGGTTCAAAAAATTGCGCGAAAAATTGCAAAGAGTTTGGAGAGATTGTCGGTTGTTTTCAAGAATGTTCTGAGTCCGATTTTTTTAGGTCTTCGGAAAATTCAATAATGAGAACTTTAAATAGTCAAAGTTACTTTGAATTTAATCAAAAAATAATTTCTGAGGAATTGGAAAAATGGTAAAAAAAATATTCCTTGATTTATTATTAATTCTTTCTTTAATCTTTATTTTAAAATTTAGTTTGGGGGAAGAACAACAACTTTGTGACGGGAATTATTTTCTTTTGGAATTAAGATTTTCTTCTGGAAGTTTTGAATTAATTAATAAGAGTATCCAAGAAGGTTGCGCACCAGATGCAAAAGGAAATTTTGAATATAAATATTCTCTCGTGAATAACCAGACAATTATTTCTTCTGGAAAATTTAATTCAGAGGTTTTATTCTTAGATGATTTTGTCGACGGAGAAATGTCTGGGGGAACAGAATTAATTAAAGAACAAAAAATATTTTTGACAATCCCTTACGCTTCTGAAGCAGATAATTTGGAAATATTTAAACAAGATGAAAAAGTTTTTGAAATTAAAATCTATGATGCAGGAGCAACTTCATGCAAGATAAAATAATCTTTTTTCAAAATAAAAAAGCAGATTCAAATTTAATTGCAATAGTAACTATGCTCCTTTTGGTAGTGATCTCTCTCAGCGCATTTTGGATGCTTGTTTTAGATAATCTTAATCTTTCCCCACAAATTTCTTGCAGTGATTTTGAATTTAAAAATAGTTTGAAAATAAATCGTGCGTGTTATTTGAATGAAAACGAGATTATTATTTCCTTAGAAAGAAAATTAGATAGTGAACAAATTGATTCCTTAGAATTTGATTTTGGTGATTTTGGTTTTTTACTTAAGGATAAAAGTTTCGGGTGCAGTGATATTCGCGAATTTGATTCAGAATATGGGCGAGCTTGCGAAGTTATTCAACAAGGCCTAAAAAAAGATTATGTTTTCTTCGTCGGTGATGAAGAGAATTCAAAAAATATTTTTGTCGGAGTTTATTTGAGTGAAGATAATGAAATGTGTGTTGGTGCTCGAAAAGAAATTTCTGCAAGTTGTTAATGTTGATGATATTAACTACATAAATTTTATAAACTATTTTCTTTTTTCAAAAAGATGGTTACATTAAGACATGGATTTTTTTTCAGAGAAGGAAATTCTGTTCCGAAGAGAAGTTATTTTGCTCAATTGGATATTCTTGGAGGCGGAAGGGTTGAATGGGATTTGTGGAGCGTGAATGATGATCAATTTGTTGTAACTCAGGATAGACGCCCTGTTTTTTCAGGAACTGTTGATCGAGCAGAATCTTATGTTCTAACTACTTGTGCAGAACATATTGAGGGGGTAAAACAAGCAATTAATTGTTATGCTTCCGAAGGGGTGCGTATTGTAGATGTTTCTAGGTAATTAATTTTTTGTATAATCTTTGAAATTAATTTGCACACTTGCCATTTTTTTATAAAATAAAAATTCTGATTTTTTTTCTTTTGCATCAATAAATATTTTGTCCAATCCCTCCCAAAATAAAAACCATCCTGCTGGTTCAGATATTATAAATAAAAATTTTAAAATAAATTTTTCTGTTTCATACAAAAAAGTTGCTCCAAACATTATAAGTGCCCCTACGAAAAACCAAATTATTCCCTCTTTTTTAATTGAGTTAATTTCTTTTTCTTTTTCATGAAAGTGTTTTTGAAAATGCAATTTTAATCTTTTTTTTATTTTTAATTCATCCCTAAAATTTCTTTTTTCATTTGGAAGCAAAATATTTAATTCAAAAGTTTCTTCTTTATCTCGAGTTGCTCGTCGGCATTCGATAAGAAAATCGTCGGAGATTGCTTTTTGCGAAAAATCTCGTGGGTCAAAATCCGAAAATAAATCTTGATATGATTCTAAAATCAAACCAATGTTTTTCTCTTTAACTTCAACCTCTTTTTCTTCTTCCATAATAAGATTTATTTTTTTAAGTTATTAAAGTTTTCTGAGAAGAATTAATTTTATAGCCCCGCCCAGAATTCTCGCAAGCCCAATTGCTTACGACGTTTAGTAAAAACAAATTTTTCCTAAATAGTCGACGACAAAATCGAAAAAGTTTTTTACTATAAACAAATTAATGCAATTGAACATTGCTCGTCGAACTTCAGTTCTCATCAGGGATTAATTATTTTTTTATTTCACTTCGTTCACAAAAGACACCTTGCGGTTTCTTTTAAGCTTTCCTTCTTTGTTCAGGTAAGCGATATTTTTTTATGCCTCCGTCCATATCGCGCAAATATTTTTTAATAGCCCCGCCCAGATTCGAACTGGGGTCACAGCCTCCAAAGGGCTATATACTTGACCGCTGTACTACGGGGCTTTAAATTATTATGAAGAAAGGGGTTTTAAAGATTTTGGGGGGAAAGAATTTATTGAATCGGATAGTTTTGTAATTGGGTTTTTATAAGGTAAATTACTAAAATAATCTGTATAATATAAACTGCAATTGCGATACATCCCATTACAATTCCAATACGTCCATAAGTTGTTTGATTTTTCTTTTTTTGTATACACCCAAATATGATCCCTAAAATAGATAAAACCAATCCAACCCCGCTCACTATTCCTTGAAAGTTATAAGAAAAAGAAATAAGAATAAAAATTAACCCCATTAGAGAAAGAATGGTGCTTACAATTCCATACGAGGTTTCATTTTGCATAAATAATTAATGGTATTCTCATTTAAAAATCTTTTTATAAACTTACTAATTCCTAAGGATTCTATATAAAATCCTTTTTAAATTTGAAAATTTTTATTAATTATTATAAGGATTACGCTTTTGTCGTCGGTATTTTTCTTTTTTTTATTGGGACACAATTAAATTTAAAAACTAAAAAACAATTTAATCTTATATATTCATGAATTAGAAAGGGGGATCTGATTCGGGGGTTGTTTGATATTTCCAATCAAATTAATCCCCGAATCCCTTTTTACATCTCTATTGATCATTTTTCATTTATAAACTTTTTTGAAAGTTGATGTTCTTTCTATTACAGAAGAGCTTAGAAATTTTTTTAAGCAATAAGTTTACTAAACGAAATAGCAAAATACATTGTTAAAAAGAAAACTATAATTAAAATAATAAATAATCCTGCCCAATAAAACCATCTGTTTTTATATTTTGAGAATATTGCACCAACTACAAAAGTGATTATCATAGAAAATAAAATTATTAACCATTCTATCATCATAATTATTTAAGTAATTTCTTATTTAAAAGTCTTTTGGAACGTCAATAAATTTCTCAATTTTCCAAGAAATTTTTTTAAAAACTTTTTTTACAAATAATTTATAAACTAATTTACCTTAAAGATAACTATGGGGGGAAAATTATATCCCTTGCTTGATGAGATAATTTCTGAGCTCCGTAGGATATCCCTTCAAACAGAGATCATTAAAACTGAAACAAAGTTGATTTACAGATTAAACAAAAGAGATAATCGTTATTCTTTTGCTATGGGTATATTTTTTACCGCAATATTTTCTTTTTTAGTAGCCCAATCAAGTATTTATCGATTTATTTCAATCATGCTTTTTATTATTGCTATTGTTATTTTTATTTTTACAAAAGTAAGTAGAAAAAATGAAAGAAGATATCTCTTAAGAGAAGGGGAAATTTTATATCGCAAAATGGGATTGAATAACAAAGAAATTAGCCGATTGATTAGAGGAGATTTGTTTTTTTAAAATCTGCAGAGAGTTCAAAAAACAAGAAATTTTCTGGGACATTCAACTCACGTTGGAGTTGAAGTAGTTGAAATCCCGAGAAATCTTTTTGAATTTAGTCCGATGTCTGATGATGTAATTTCTTCGTGATATCCACCGGAGGTGAGCATTTTTGCTAATAATCCATAAATGCAAGAGTGCGAATTATTGAGAGATATCGCACACCGGAACAGAAAAGGAGATAGTGTGGGGAAGAACCTTGGGTCTTCTCAAAAGCCTGCAGAGGAGCTCAGAAATTTTTTTCAAAATTTCTGGGACATTCAAAAGACATTGCTTTTGAAGTAATCGAACCTGAAAAAATATTTTTGAATTTAGTCCGACATCGTCGGACAATACAACTTTCAGTTGCATATATGGTCCCACCAAGAATCGAACTTGGACCTTATCCACGTCAAGGATATGTCTTAGCCATTGGACTATGGGACCTTGAAAAATAAAAAGGTTTAAATATATAAATCTTTTAGTTGAATTATGAATTTCAAATCTATCTTCGGAATTATTGAGATAATTCTCGGCGCGTATTTGCTAAATTCTTTTTTTAAGTGGATTGCAATTCCTGCTTCAATTTCAATAATTGACAGATGGATAATTTTAATTTCTTCAATAATTATAATCATCGTCGGTTTACTTACTGTTTTCAAAAAGACAAGTGTATTGAGTCCGGGGTTTTAAGGGAGAAGAATTTTTTAAGAGAAGATAATTTTGGATTGAAAAAATTTTTGGGAAATTTTAATATTCTTTTCCATCAAGAAGTTTTTCATCCCATCCACCAAGTTTTCCTTTAAGTTTTGCTTTTGTCTTTTTTACTCCAGGGGATTCAAATATATCTAAAATATTTGCTCCATTTTTTTGCAGAGCATAAAAAGTTTTTTCTCCGAGTAAGATATATTGCCAAGTGCAATTCATTCGGTCTTCTGGTTTTAATTCATTGACTTTATCACACCAATCGCAGGTAGCCAATCTTTTTTTCAAAACATCTTCTTGATTCAAATCTCTTTCTGCTTTTGTTTCAACAACAAAAATTTTGTCTTTTATTTTAACTAAAAAATCTGGGAAATAATGAGCTAACATTCCATCACTTCTTACATAAAGAATATTTGCAAAATTATAAGTATGCTCGTTTATTTTTACAAAAGAATTTACTTTTGAATCAGCGTCGATAAAATTGATAAATGCCCTTTCAAACCCTCCTTTGTTTGAAGGAAAACTGATTTTGGAATAAATTGTTTTAGCAACAATTAAAGCATAAGTTTCTCTAATTTTTATTTCACCAACTTCAGAAAACCATTTTTTGATTATTGTTGCATCTAAAACTTTTAATCTTTTTTGCAAATTATAAATCTCTTGACTTATATTTTTTACAATATGTTTTATGAGTTTTCCCTCAGTTAATATTAAAATTTTCCAATTGTTATTCTCTAAAGGTTCGAAATTTTTACCAAAAAGTTTATGTCTAATATAAACATCAACCAACTTAGCAATTTTTGCTGAATTTATTTGCATAAGAGGAAATTCTTGGGACTTTCGTTTGTCTTCTAATTTTATCTGAACAGAAGAAACTGCATTAACAACTTTTTGAATAAATTGCTGATAACTTTTTGCATTAAAAATATCTGCAGTTACCGAGTATTCTCCAAATCTTGTTTTAACCGTTATCTCTTCTCCATAAAAGACATCCCCTTCTTTTACAATTGGTTTTAATTCTTCTAATTTTATTGGATAAGGTTTCAAATTTTCCAAAGATAATTCTATATCTTCAAATCTTTCTTCTTTGTCATGAATGATTATTGGCCAAAATAAATCATATTCGGAGTAACTCTCTTTTAACCCCACTTTAATTAAATCTCCGACGACTCTTTCTTTTGTTGGCAACTCTTTAATTTTTCCAATAGCATCCCCTAATTCATCGTTATAGAATTCTATAAATGCAGGATGTTCTATAATGCTCAAAATATCAAAATAATTTGTAGGCTCAATTTTTTTTATTAATAAATTCTTTCTATTTTCTTCTTTTAATTCTTCATAATCTTTTTCTCTCCACATTAATCTTAAGCCCCTTCCAATAGTTTGTTCCAACAGAATATAAGATGAACTTGAACGAAGAGGGACAATAACACAGATGCTATTCACATCAAAGCCCTCTCTTAACATTAAAACAGAGATTATTACTTTGGGATTTTCTGATTTATCAAGATTAGATAATTTTAATTTATCTGTTTCTAAAATATCTCCTGATTTTTTTGAGTGGATTTCTACAATTTCTTCCTCACTTAAACCTTCTTGTATTAAAAAATTTTTTACATAAGGAACTACTTTTATTTCTTCGCACATAATTAACATTTTTGGGTGTTTATTTTTATCATGTTCTTTAAATCCTTCAGATAATCTTTTTAATTTTGTTAATCCTGCCCTTAACATAATCCTTTGTCCTTCTGAAAGGGATTGAATTTCTTTTCCTTTTTCTTCTCTTTCTGCCTTAAAGTCCAACGGCAAAGTAGCAATCTCTTTTCTTTTGTCTATTGCAACGGTTTTTACTAATCCCGCCCAGATTGCAGTTCTCAAATCAAAATTAATAATTATATGCGGGAAAAAATGTTTTGTTCTTTTCTTGCTTCCAGTCACAGTGTAAGGTGTTGCGGAAAAATCTATCTGAACAAATTTTTCTTTTTTATTTTTAGAAATATCTGAAATTGCTTTTTGCCATTTTTTATCAAATGTTTCATCTGATTTTTTAAATTCTCCTAAATGATGCGCTTCGTCGTTAAAAACAATTAAATCTTTTAATTTAGACAAGAAATCTAATTCTTTTCCTCTAAAATAATTATTGTCCAATTCTTCTAAAGAATGTCCTGCTGAGGTTCCAGGAGTTATTGGCAAAAGTTTTTTTATTATTTTATGCGGAGAGTCAAACGCAGAATCCTCGTCGTCAAATTCTTTTTCATCAACTAACAAATGCCAATTAGTTATTGCAATTAAGCCCTCGCCAGTTATTTTTTTCCCAATTTCATCTTTTGAAGCAACTGAACTTTGAATAAACCCAAAAATTTCGTTTTTGTAAGAAGGCGGGCAAAATAAATTCTCAAATTTTTTAAAATCAGATGTCTCAAAATCCCTTGATTTATTATTTATTTTTTTCCCTAAATAAGCATCTAATAATCTGTCATAAACAATTAATCCAGGAGCAATTAATAAAAAATTTTTTGAAAATCTTTCTGAACCTTCTTCATCATATTTTGAATTTAAAAATTGCCAAATTAAAATTGCGTGCATCACCCAAGTTTTTCCTGTTCCTGTCGCCATTTTTATGCAATATTGAGGATGTTCGTATTTTTCTTTTTCATGAGAAACAATATTGATAAATTCTGCAAATAAATCTTTGTTTATTGTCATATACAAATCTTTTATATTTTTTGTTTTCAAAATTTCGTGAACATAAATTGTGTTTAAAATTGCTTGCCATTGTCCCTCGTGAAATTGAATATCTCTTTGATCTTTCCAACTTCCATTTGGGTCCCAAAATCTAAGTAAATCTTTGGTAATTGGAGAAACTTTTTGTAAAAAAGTTCCATCTTTCCATTCTTTATTTACTATTTCAGTAATTTCTCTTGCAAACTTCAAAGGCATTTCTCCAGTTCCGAGTGATTTTGCGTTTGTCATTTTTTAGGCTTTAAAATTTTTATAGAGATTAGCAGAAATAAAAATGAAATTCCAATATATATCCAAGGACTCCAAGAGATAGGCAGGATTAATAATAAATATTTTTGTAAGAGAATGAATGAAATCATAATAAATAAAATTCCAAATATCCATTTATCTTCTGGTTCCCAGATCTTACTTAATAAACTTTTACACAAAACATTCTTCGGTTCTAAATCTAATTTTTTGTTAAATTTTTGTTTCTCTTCTTTCTTAAGAAAAAGCCATCTTAAAAATAAAATCATTAAAACAAAAAATACTAATGTTATTAATGAAGGTACTAATATTCTTATCCAAATTTTTGCTTCGCTTAATAGTTCATAAGATAATTGCCAACCTGCAACAACTAAACCTCCAAATATTCCAGCAAGAATATTTTTAGAAAATCCTCTCCATTCTTGAAAATTCATAAATCCTATCATTTTATCTCCTCAACAGCAACACTTTCAAAACCAAAAACATCGACGGCTTTGACGCAGATTTTTCTTTTTTTGGATGTTTTTGGAAGAATTAGTTTTGCTTTTTTTATAACTTTAAATTCGTCGTTGTCGTTTTCAGTATTCCCTCGATAATCCTGCCATTTACTTCTAAAAACTTCTCCGTCGTAATCTGGGTCAATGCTCCAATATTCAATTAAGCTTAATGGTTCTTTTTCTATTACCGCAGATAATTTTTCTTGATTCTCTTTATCTAAGGGAAGAACATCTGGAGAGAGCAAAACATAATCATCTAATTCTACAATTATTTCTTCTTGTTCTTTTCCATAGTCCTTTTTTTGAATTGATTTTATTTTTAAATATTGCAAAGAAGAAAATCTTATTTTCTTGGCTAAGTCCTCTGTGCTTGCTTTTGATTTTAACATATCTAAAAGATTTTGTGGAATAACTAAAACTTCTAATTTTTTATCTTTTAATGAATCAATTATTTTTCCAATATCAAAAACAAAATTCCATCCGAGAATAATAACCTTTTCCCAACCCCCCATAAAACTTTCTCTTAACTCCTGCGCTTTCTTGAGAGTGTTATAACCGGTCATCTTCGACGGAGAATCAACTAAAACAAGAGTTTTTGAATATTTTATATAGCCCAAATTTGCAGATGCCTCTTCCTCTTTGAAAGGTAATGCCCCAAATAAATTTAAAACATTTTGTGATAAGTCGCCGATTGTTTTAAATTCAGATTTTTCAAATTGTTCTTTTTGATAGTCGCCGATTGATTGATATAAAAATGGTTTTGCATCTTGGTCAATTAATCTTTTTCTCATAATCATGCAAGCAGGTTTTCCCAAATCAGACATAATCCATTTTCTTCCGAGTTTTTCAGCGACGGCTCCTGTTGTTCCAGAGCCAGAGAAAAAATCTGCGACTATTGAACCCTCATTACTAAACAAAAAAAGTATTCTTTCAAGTAGTTGCTCTGGCTTCTGTGTTCCATAACTTAAAGCTTCTTTAGCTTGAGAATTAATAACAAATATATCTTGCCATAAACTATTAATCGGTTGACCTTCATATTCTTCTAAAAATTTCTTTTCCTGTAACCTTTGACTTTTACTCTCTGGAAAATAAATTCTTCCATCTTCATCCAATTTTGCCAATTTTTCTTTAATCATTCTCCAACCTTTAGCAGGAGGGTTATATCCTTTGTATTCATAAACTAAATTAGGGGTTGGATCTCCTGGATTAGCTAAAGGATAAGGCATCCATCGTTTTCCTTTATGTTTGCCAGTTTCATCAATACGATTAAATCGCTTTTCAATATAACTTTTTACATGTTCAGAATCTTTTTGTCTAATCTGATTAAAAAGATATTCATTGGACTTAGTATACACAAAAATAGTATCATAAGCAGCACCCAACTGCCGACTTTCTGCCGCATTTCCAAATTTCCTTTTCCAAATAACTTCATTGAGAAATCTATCTCTTCCAAAAATTTCATCTAAAATAATTTTAACATAATGCCCTACATGATAATCCAAATGGACACAAAGAGAACCTCTATCTGATAAAAGTTCTCTCATTAAAATAAATCTTGGAACCATCATTTGCAAATAAGAAACTGTTCCGTCTTTCCAAGTATCAGAATAAGCAAATTGTTCAATTACTGTTGGCTTTTGTTCAATATCTGTTCCTGGAAGATGTATTTTTGTTCTATAATCTGCCTTGCTATCAAATGGAGGGTCAATATAAATCAAATCTATTTTCCCCCTCATTGAAGAGAGCCCTGTTTGTGAATCTCCGGCTAAAAGTGCCTGTATAGATAAAAGATTATCTCCATAAACTAAACGATTAAACCATTCTTGATTTTTTATTTCTTTGATTTGTCCCTTAAAAATTCCAGAATTATCTTTTGAAGGTAAAACCATTTCATTTGTTTGTAAAGTTATTTTATTTTTTCCAGAAAGTCCATCGAGAATTTTTTGAGCTTCCTTTTTTCCTCTTTCTATTATTTTTGGAAGTTCTTCAATTAGAGATTTGGGTCGTTCTGACATCGATAAATCGATGTAGTGTTTATTTATAAATGTTGGGAGAATTTTTTATGATCTTTGAAATAACCAAAGTCAAATGCATCTTAGAAATATTACAAATATTGAGCAAGGGCAAATCAAAATACACACTTCTGTTTAAAGAAACAAAAGTTTCACACACAACTTTACAAAATGTTTTAAAAGAAATGGAAAAGAAAAATCTTATTGAAAAACAAAATATTGGGCATCAAAAAGTGGATTATTTTATAACTAAAAAAGGCAATTCCACATTGGAAAAATTATTGGGGTTGAAAGTAATACTTTCCTAATCAAAAACACCTTTCCTAACTTACTATCTAACTTACTAAGTAATTAATTAACAAGATTTATATACTCAAAATTCTTTTTGCTTTTCAAGAGGTTGAATGGAAAAACTATTTCAATTAAACAAAAAACGATTGCAAAATCTCGGCTGTGCCTTCGCACAGATCGCCATTAAAGATTTTGCATACAGAAAACAGGAAGTTTTCTGTCCTTTCCAAATTGAGAAATCAAAAAAATTTGGAAAGAATACAGAAAATAAGAAATTTTCTGTCTGCTCGTTTTCAGGAGAAAACTTCGCATACAGAAAAATAGTAATTTTTCTGTCTCTTAAACCCCTTACTTCATTCGGAGGTTCAAGATGAAAAAATCAGGAAATTTTTACCTCATTAAATTTTCAAAAAACGATGAGGAAAATTTAAGATGAAAAAATCAGGAAATTTTTACCTCATTAAATTTTCAAAAAACGATGAGGAAAATTTAAGATGAAAAAATACCTTCTGCTTATTGAAGACGAAGTTCTCTGGGAAAAATTTAAATCAAATCTGACAAAAGATATTAATACAGAAATTATTGAATTAATTAAAGAAAGGGCTGGAAAAAAGAAAAAAAATGAAAACTGATTTTTTAAAAAAAGCACAGGTGACTCCGTTTGTAATTATCGCGATTGTAATCGTCGCCCTTGCAGTTTTATTCGTGGTCTTCAGAAGCAGTATTTTTTCTGCAGAAATTCCCGCGAATCTTGAGCCCGTCTATAAAACTTTTTTGCAATGTTTAGAAGATAAAACAAAAATTGGAATTAATGTTCTTGAATCACAAGCAGGATATATTGAATTGCCGAAATTTGAGTCGGGCTCTCTTTATATGCCGTTTTCTTCTCAACTGAATTTTTTAGGAAATGATATTCCTTACTGGTATTATGTTTCTGGAAATAATATTCAAAAACAACAAGTTCCAACAATTCAGGAAATGCAGGACCAACTTTCAATATTTATCGACGACAAAATTAGAAATTGCGTTTATGATATTTATTATTCACAGGGATTTGAAATTGATCAGGGAAGTCCAAAAACAAAAGTTAAAATAAAATCAGAGGAAGTCCAGGTTGAGTTAGAGATGGAAATGCAAATTTCAAAAGCAAATGATTTAGCAGTTGTAAACTCACACAAAATTTCTGTAAAGTCAAAATTCGGAGAACTTTATGAGTCAGCAAAAAAAATTTATGATTATGAACAGGACTCTTTATTCTTGGAAAAATACGGAATTGATGTTCTGCGACTTTATGCTCCTGTCGACGGAGTTGAACTAACTTGCAGTCCAAAAATTTGGAATGCTGAAGATGTTTTTGATGAACTTGAAAACGCAATTGAATCAAATGTTCTTGCTTTGAAAATTAAAGGAGGTGATTTTTCTTTGACAAAAGAAGAAAATAAATATTTTGTCGTAGACGCTGGGGTTTCAAATAAGGTTAATGTGATGTTTTTAAATTCCAAGCAATGGCCACATGGGTTTGAAGTAAATCCCTCTGACGGGCCTGTTTTAATTTCAAATCCTGTTGGAAATCAAGCTGGCTTAGGCGCTTTAGGATTTTGTTATGTGCCTTATCATTTTGTTTACAATGTTAATTATCCTGTCTTAGTTCAAATTTATTCTGGAGAAGAAATTTTCCAGTTTCCTGTCGCGGTTGTTATTTCTGGAAATAATCCAAGAGAGCCAGTTGAAGGGGCGATTGCAATTGCAGGAGAAGTGGATGAATTATGCGAGAACAAAAATGTTTTTACAACAATAAAGACATATGATAATTATTTTAATTCAATTGATGCAAATATTTCTTTTGAATGTTCTGGAACACGATGTGAAATTGGAGAAAGTTCTGGAGGAATTTTATCTGCAGAACTTCCGCAATGCGTGAATGGATTAATAAGGGCAAAGACAAATGGATTTGACGACGGAAAAACAATTTATTCTTCAATTGAAACAGGAGAAGCAGAAATTAATTTGAAAAAACTTTATGAAAAAGAAATTAAATTAAAAATTTCCGGACAGAATTATTCTGGTCAGGCGATTATAAGTTTCTCGTCTGAGTCGGGAATTTCAAAAACAATTATTTATCCCGAACAAAAATCTGTTGAATTAACTGAAGGACAATATGAGGTTCAAGTTTCTGTTTACAAAAATTCTTCAATAAATCTTGAAGCAACGACTCATCGTGAATGCATTGAAATTCCTCAATCAGGTTTGGGAAGCATATTTGGTTTGACAAAAGAAAAATGTTTTGAAGTTGAAATTCCTGCGCAAGTTATTTCAAATGTCTTGGCTGGAGGGGGAACTGAAAATTATTATATTGTAGAGTCAGAGCTAATTAATTCCGAAATTGTTGAAATTAATGCAGAGAGTTTACCGACGCCAAAATCATTGGAAGAATTGCAAGTAAATTATTTAGCATTTGAAGAAAGAGGTTTGGATATTTATTTTAAATAAGATGAAAAATAAAAAATTAGAAATTGGAAAAGAGAAAAAGAAAAATTATTTACTTAAAGGGGGAATGATTGGAGCGGGAATTTATTTAATATTTTCAATTTTAACTATAATTTTTTTGTTTATAAATTGGGAATATAAATCAGTGATTTATCCTGTTTTAATTTATTTTCCGTCTATTTTATTTTTTAATTTAAATGATTGGTTTTTGCTTCTTATTAATCTAATTTTTTATTTTGTCGTCGGTGTTTTGATTGGTTGGGTTTATAAAAAATATAAAATGAGGAAAGAAAAATGAACGCGCGAAGTTTTGGAAAAATATTTTTAGGAATTTTATTAATTGTATTTTTAATTTCCTTTTCATCATCAGCGTCGTCAGGATATACTCGTTCAACTCCGAGTTATGCTTCTTCTGCTGGGATTACAAGTTCGCTTTCTTCAACTCTTCACAGAGAAATGTGCAATGCAGGACAGGACTTTATTGTTCAAATAAATCCTTTTGGATGCACTCCGGCTGTTGTGCGTTCTGATTTACTTGAAGAACAAAATGTTCCTGTTTTTTGTGAACTTGGCGCGACAAAATTAAATCCTTTAATTGATGTTGATGCAATTGAAAGCATTAGTTTTTCTGGCCAATATCCGTCGACAATTTCTGGAATAGGGTTTTATCCTGCGCAGTCAGCTTTAGGGGTTAAAGGAAACTTGAACAAACCTGTCTTGAGCAATATTGGTTATGTTGTAATTGTTTTAGAAAAGCAAAAAAATTCTTCTGCAATTCCAAAATTTGTTCAGGGAAATCTTACAGCAAAAATAAAATATGATATTCAAAACGCGTTTGGCGTCGGCAAAACAACTTTTTATCTTCCTTTAATGGATGACGAGACATGGGAAGAGGAATACAAGAGTTATGGATTCTGGGAAAGAAGGGGCTTTTTGCGAGTTGAAGATATTCAGGAAAATTCTGCAGAAATTGTTCTTTACGACGGAGAATTAGATCGACTGAACGCAGTTGAATTAGAAAAAGGAAAAAGTTCTGAAAAACTTTCTCTTCCTGGTTTTGATTGTCTTGCAAATTTAAATTTAAAACTTGAAGCAATTGAAAATGTTGATACTTATATAGAATTAAAAATAAACGACGAGGTCGTGAATGTAAAAGAAGACGAATTATTTTTGGATAATAAATGTAGAATTACTGATTTTGATGAAAAAGGAATTACCCAACAGATTTCTGTAAATTGCAAAACAGACGAGAAAACAAAAACATTTCCATTAAAAATAACTCCGAGCGTTCATTTGGTTGTTGAGATTGCAGAACAAAAAACAGAAGACGATTTTATCGTAGGAGAAAAAATTATTCAGATTCAGGATAAAAGTTATTATCTTGGATATGTTGGAACAAAAAGAAAATCCACAAACACAGAGGACTTGTTCGCAGTAATTCTTTCATCTTCAGAAGAACATCCTGAAAAATTATCTGACAGCGATATGAGGGCTACTCAAGTAGTTGTTCGGCAATTAGAAGCAACCTCGTCGTCAAAAGTTGGAGAGTGGGCGCAAATGTTTTCTAATGCAAATAGAGAAGCCACTCAAAGAGCAATCTCTGCTATGGGTTATAACAAAAAATTTGGAGTTGTTATGCAAGATTCTATTTTTGAAGATAAAGAAAAAAATTTAGTAATAAAATTAGCAGGAGTTGGGAGCACAATAGATATTGATTTAAGCGGGAAAGACGCAAATGAAAAAATCGCAAAAGAATATTATGACAATACTTTAAATGATTTTGACAGAATTATAAAAAGTTATTCAGATGAAAAATATTTTGACGACGAGAATTTGAAACTTGGCGAGCAGGCCTTATTTGAAAAAATAAATTTCTCAGAAAAGTTTGATCAGAAAAAAACAATGCAAGAACTTTGCGAAGAGTTTAAAATAAATTATCCAAAATCAAATTTGCTTGGAAATGTTTTTACAATTTGCAATAAAAATCCTTTTGTTGCTTCAAGTTCAGACAGCAATAAAAATTCTGTTCTGATAAACAACAAGGCCTACACCATTTCTTTTGAAGGAATTTACAAACCAGCTAAGCAGGATTATAGCGCAGAAATTTATATTAAAAAAGAAACCAAATCAGGAACACTTGGGCCTGTGAAAATAGAATTAGGAAAAGAAGAAATTTATACTTTGCCAAAAGAATTTGCTCAAGGAGAAGATGGAAATCCTCTGGTAATTTCTTTAAGAGATTTAGATATTGAGTCAGCAAAAGTTGATGTGAATAATGGAGACCCGCGTTTTTTAAAAAAAGTTTGGGATGGGATTACAACACAAGACACAACTGTTTTGAAAAAAGATATTTCTCAAAGCGTTGGAAATGGTTATATTTTGACTTTGACGCATGTAAATTTAAAAAAATCAGCAAAGGTCTCTGTGAATCCAAGCATTGAAAACGCAGGAACAGAAGTTAATTTTGGTTTTAAAATTGGAATTGAAAAAAATTCAATTGAACTTTCGCCAGACAAGACAAAAAAATTAATTGACAAATTAAATAAAACAATTACTGATTGGAATGAAAAGTCAGACAAACTTGGAAAAGCAATCAAGGGCTTTAAGACAGCATGTTTAGGAACAAGCGCGGCTTTAGTTGTTCAAGGATTTTTTTCAAACCTCGGAGGAAAATCAATTGCTCGACAAGAAATTATGAGGGGCAAGGGCGGTTGGTATGAAATTTGCACAGAAAAAGTTCAAGCAAAAGAATATTCAACTTTAAATGAATGTCTTACAAAAAATTCTGCAGGAATTGAGAAAGACGTTGATACATATTATTCAGCAATGAAAACGCAGGAAGAAAAAATTAAAGAATCAGAAAAACCCTATCAAAAAACAAATGGTTTAACTCAAGAAAGAATAATTGACGACGAGAAATGGGCTAAAGATTATTTTGATGATGACTGGAAAAATAAGTTGAAAACAAATTTGAAAAATAAATTTGGTAGCGACACAATGGTTGTTAATGGGGATAATGTTAAGATTGATGATTTTGTAAATGACTTGGATTACAAGACAACTTCAACTTCTGAATTAAGAAGTTTGGAATTAAATTCTCAATTAAGCGGGGGCTCAACTTTGGACGCACGTTCTAAAGAAGTTTTGAAAACCCAGATGTCTGGAATTTATTCAACTACAAAACAGATTAATGAAGTAAAAGATTTTTCATCAAGTTTGGGCGGAGTTCAAATTAATTCTGGTGAGAGTGTGAAACTTACAAGATTTAAATTTTCTCAAGATGTAAAGTTCAGTCAAGTTCAAGATAGTTTTGTAGATTATTCTTCAATCTGTGACATAGATGATTCTGTAAATCTATTAAATTCGTGCGGAATTTCTCCAGATTCAAATGTTCAGTTTTACAAGGACCTCGCGACATCAAAAGAATATATGGTTGTTTTAGATGCAGATAATTCTGTTACAAGAACTTTTGAATTAGATAATAATGAAGATAATTACAACTTAAATGAAATTTCAAATTCTCTAAATCTAAATCCACTTAAACTTGGTTTTCAAAAAGTTAATGCCAAGACCTATCAAAATAAATTTATTGCAGTTTCAGGTAGCACAACCCCTGTTGTAAAATATTATGAAACAGAACCATACAAAGGTTTGCCTGCGATTGTGCCGTTTGATTTGCAAAATGGTTGGTATGCTGCGACAAAACAAACTTTACCGACTTTGGGAGGAATAAAACCAGTTGATGCTTCTGGTCGTCTTACAAGTTTTTGGGTTTGCAATGTTGGAACAGATAGAATTGCTTCTGGCCCTGAATCAACAACCAGCGACGATATTTGCGAGCAAGTTAATCTTGCAACAGGACAGCCAGTAAATAATTTTCCTGAATTAGATCCAACTCAGTCATCAAAATTAATTAAAGATGCACAAAAAGCAGTTGAGCAAGCACAGAAACAATATCCAAGCAATGGAAGACCCGTGAATATAGATGTTGGAAGAGGCAAGTATGTTTTTAAAGTTGGAGAGCCAGCAGTAAATATTCCAGATGTTCAGTGTCAAGATTTTATGAGCCCGAAACAATGTCAACTTTTATTTAATGTTTGCGATCCTGTGATTTGTCCGTCGAGCAGATGTGATTTTGGTGGGACTTTTCCAGTTACAGATGTTGTGCAAACAGGAATTGTTGGAAGCGCTTTACTTTGTTTGCCAAATTTTAGAGAAGGAATTTATGTTCCTGTTTGTCTTACAGGAATTAAAGCAGGAATTGATGGATATTTATCTGTTTTAACTTCTTACAGAGATTGTTTGCAAGAAAGTTTGAACACAGGACAGACAGTTGGAATCTGCGACGAGATTTATTCAATTCGCTTGTGCGATTTTTTCTGGAGAAATGCAATCCCTCTTGCTAAATTAATTATTCCAAAGACATTAGAATTTATTATGGGACAAAATGTGCGGGGCGGTGGAGAATATATGGGGGTGCAGGCATCGTGGCAAAACGCAGAAAAGTCAGTAAATTATATCACGCAATATTACGCGGCAAATTCTTACAAGGCATTTAAGGCGCGACTTTCTGAAGGTGTGACAGAAAGTGTTTGTCAAAATTTTGTTTCTGCAAGTTATCCTGATGGAGGAAAAATTATTGATGCAATGACAGATCCTGACTCGCCTCCGCAGTTCCATGGAAGATTTGATGAAATACCTTTTACCGACGCTGTTAATCCTCCTATTTCGCATTACAAGGTCTTTTATCATGTTTATGCAGGAAAGGACTCGCGTGCGTATTATAAAATTTATTTGAAAGGCGGTTCGCAAAGTTCGTATTATCAAGACACGAATTCAAATCTTTATGTTGCGTCTGGTTATATTGAAAAAGGCGGTTACGCATCTGAGACAAAGGACTTCACAGCGACTGCGGGTTACAAAGAACTTTGCATAAATGTGAACGGCCAAGAAGAGTGCGGTTTCAAAGAGGTCACGACTTCTGCTGCGTTGGATTATATTAAAGATAAATATATTGAAGAACAAGCAAAAGAAAAACAAGTTACAACAGAATCAGAATGTGTTTCTGGAAGCGCGAGTTTGTATAGCGGTTTGAATTTGAACGCACAAGCTGCTGCTGAAGAAATTTTAAATCCTGCAATTTATAATCGCGGAATAATTAGAATTTGCGCAACTGCAAATCCTGGTTTGGGTTCTGATGAAAAAGCAACTACAAATGGTTCGCGTTGGGTGCCTGTTGGTTATTGCGGAAATCAAAAAATGATTTGCTGGCTTGATACAAGTAATTTAAAATCTTTGATAAACAGCAAGACAATTGAAAATAGTTTGTTAGAAGAACAAAATGAAAATTACCAAAAAATCTTAAACAGCGAGGGAGATTATTTAGATGAAGCAGGATTTTCGCAAAGCGTTAAAGAGATTAAAGATAAACAAATTCAGACAGAAAGAATTCAATTAATTAATTCTGTTCTTGAAAAAGTTTTCTGGAATAATCAAAAAGGATTTTTATATTTGTTGAGAGCAAGAGCATTTTCTGAAATGGCTATTGGGGCAAATGAATTAGTTAAAAAGAAAAAAGCAGATGAGGACAAAGGAATTTTTGAAATAGATATTCATCCGTTTGTATCAAATGCTCAAAAACCATTTGAATATGATTTTTTAATTTCACAACAAAGATTTACAATGAATTTTGATAAAAAAGCATTTGGGTTTGAAATTAAAGAAGAGATTTTGGGATTGAATAGATTGGTTGGTTTGGCTAATCCTGAAAATGGAATAATTGTTTCTGGTGAAGACGAAAAAATTTCTCCTCAAGCAAAGGAAAGAATAAAATGGCTGTCTGAAAATTATTTATTTTTAAATGAAGAGTTTGTTGAAATAAAAAGCGCAACGCAAGAAGAAAAAAATAAAAATGCTGTGAGAGGATTTAAATTAAAGGCATCTGGAGATGAGCAAAAGATAAATTATTTTGATGAGTATTCTGATTTGTATATTAAGGGAAATCAAATATTTTATTCTGGGGGAAAGGATAAGGCAGTTGCAAATATTAAGAATGGAAAAATTCAGCCAATTACGGATTTAGTAAATTTAGGATTTTCTGCAAATGTTTTTAAAATTATTTTAAGTTGCAATTTTGTCGACGGGAAATTTGAATATGGGGGAGATTTGGGTGGAAGTGAGGGAGCGAGCGCGGGTGGAGAGAAAATAAATGAAGAAGATTATTATACTGGCGGAGAAGATTCTGAAAGATTGAGGGAAATTCAAGCATCTCAACAAATTACACAAGGAATTATTTCTGAAATTAGGGAAAATCTTGATTCTATTACAGCAGGTTTTAGAGCAATTAAGGCGATTGATTTTGAAGATTGGCAAAAAGATAATGAAGCTAAATTCGATCAAGAATTAAGTAATATAAAAAGCAGGATTCAATCCTATGAAAAAAATGTACAAGATTATATTGACTCATTAAATGACGAAGAGAGAGGTAAATTTCCTTTAGATATTTCTGAATTAATAAGGTATAAAAACAGTTTATCAAATGCCCTGCAGAGAAGTATCGATTATGTCTCTAACCATAAAGAAGTCACTTTTTATTGGGATATGATGGAAAGTAATAAAGAAAAATTAATTCAAATTATTAAAGATATAGAATCAAAAAGATATTTGGATTATTCTTGTGAATTAGATATAACTGATGATTTTGTTGTTGAAAAAGAAATTTCTCTTTTTGATTTTGCAGAACAACAATCTGGTTTTGGAAATTTGTGGCCGATTTGGTATTATGCTAATGAAGATAGATTAGAAAATAAAGATCCTGAAGGAGGAAGTTTGGAAATTCCTGCTGGAACAATGATGTATCCGCCGTGTTATAAGTTACCCGAAGGAACTGAAAGAGTTTTGATTTATAGAATTATAAATAAAAATCTTCCTATTTCTACTGCAATAGATTCTATTAAATTAGGAACAGATTATCAAGTTGATTTAGATGAGGTTAAAAATTTGAATCCAATTCTTTCTGGAGTTAATCTTGAAAGTGACCCAGATGTTAATTTGAATCTTAAATATATTTCAATTCCACTTGTTAAAAAAGAAAGTTCTTCTACTCAGACAGAAAATTCTGAAGAAGAAATTTCTGTGGGTTATGTAGATAAAAATGGAATTTTTGTTCTTGAACAAGACACAACAATTGACAAAATTGCAAAACAGATTTATGGGGACGAAGATTATTGGCCTGTTTTGTATTATCGGAATAAAATAATTTACGAGATGCTTATTGGAGAAGCTCCTTACAAAACTCAAATAACCTCAGAATATCTCAGAAAAAATAGAGATATTATTGATATTGTTGAAGATGTTCCAATTTATGACAATTTGGGCCCTCTTGGATTTAAAGATATTTCTGTAAAACAAATTTATGGAGAAGATGCTCAAACTTACATTGGATTTCTTGCAGAAAAAAATCTTGATAAGGAAACTTTTGAATTATTTAATCCTCATATGAAGGGCACAGAAGATTCTAAAATTGTTGAAGGATTTTTAATTATTCCTATAAAATAATCTTCCAAATCATCGACGAGAAAAAATGAAAATTAAAGATGACACGATTATTTTAATTAAGAATCTCCGAGATTAATTTGCGTGCAAGAGCGAAATTTAATCTAAGACAGCAGAAATGGAAATTTGGAAAAGAAAATTAAACTCCTTTGAAAAAATATTTTTCAATAAGTTTTTTATACTCAATATTTCTTCAATAATTTAGGGAAAGAATTTCCCACATCCTTGAAATGCGGATATGCCGGAGTGGTCAAACGGGACAGGCTTAGGAGAAAATTTTGCGAAAAAATAAACGCAAAAAATTTTCTTAGAAACCTGTTAGCTTAGTGCTTACTTAGGTTCGAATCCTAATATCCGCATAAATTAATTAGATTCGAACGTGCAGTATTGCAAGAGGCATTAAAAAATACTGCTTAACCGCAACTAAAGGGAAAACTCTACAAGAAAACCACAGGTTGTCTTTATTCGAATACTTCAAATGCAATGTCATTTGAATGTCGCCAAAATTTTGCAGAAATTTTTAGCGCCTAATATCCGCATAAATTAATTAGATTCGAACGTGCAGTAT
>Ga0209727_1000973_pt1 | contig 26691 bp, 42 predicted proteins | sample RifGroC1_FD_183995 | JGI IMG/M metagenome (GOLD analysis project Ga0209727, IMG submission 183995) | Groundwater microbial communities from Rifle, Colorado, USA - Groundwater C1 (SPAdes) (version 2) | ecosystem: Environmental > Aquatic > Deep subsurface > Groundwater | place: Rifle, Colorado...
TTGCTTCCTCTATATGCTTTCTACCCAAAGCTTTATCTCTCATTCTCTGTCTTGTTTCTTCTGAATGGTGCTTACCAAACATTGGGTGATTCTCACCACTAACTCTTTCCGAATTTTTATTATTTTGTTCCTCTGTTCTTTTCTTGCCAGTATTAGCTAATCTAATTCTTTGTCTTGTTTCCTCTGTTACAATTCTTCCTTTATTATTTTCAGATATTTTTTTATTTCTTTCTTCAGAATACTTTCTACCTTTCGCTTTTTTTCTAATTATTTCTTTAGCTTCCTCCGAATGTTTCTTTCCTACAAAAGAATGTCCTATAATATATTGAGGTATCCCATCATATTTATGTGTTTTTCTTATCTTAATCTTTCCATCACAACCACATTTGCATGTATGTTGATAATATTGTATTTCCATATTATATAGTGTATCAGATTATTTTAGAAAAGGCAAGTTTTTATTTATGATAATTCTACAGAGATGACTTTACGGCATTGCAGAGAAATTACTCCTCCTGCAATTATTTCGTCTCCTGAAGCAAGGACATAGGGAATTACAGAAAGTATTTCTGACCCTAAATCAGGACAATAGCCATTCATGTTCCATCGTTCACGAAGACAATTAGATAATTTGGAAAGACCAGTTCTTAGCCCACGTCTAACCCCTTTGTCTGAAATAGAACCGAAGTAGTATGTGATTGAAAAATTTGCAATAATTGTTTTTCTTTTAGGAATTGATTTCCATTCTTCCGTCATGGAATCAAATTCTACAGTGATGGCCGGATATTTTGCAATAAAAGCATCATCATTAGTTTCCAAAACAGAGTATCCTATAAAATCTTTATAATTTTGGATAACTGCTTGAATATTAGCAATAAAGCCAGCTATGTAATCTGTGGTATCTGAGGGATTTGCCATTTTTTACCAAATAGAAATTATTTTCCTTGAAATCTTATTCTCTATAGTTTTGAATACTTCTTCTGCTTCGGTATCAGTAATATAGAAGAATTCACGCTTGTTATCAAAATATTTAGCATATGGCAGTTTGTTGCCGTCTATGGCATATCTAAAACTTCCACCGTTAAATCCTTGACTATTCCCTATCTCAAATATATTAGCAAATCTTTTCTCTGTGGCCGAAGGGTACATAGTGTCTGTTAGCCGTCCAATAGCCGACAACTTACATACTCTTTTTCCAAATGAACCCACAGGAATTTGAACTCCTCTGCGTGCAGCAGAAACTTTCCATTTAAGATATTTTCTTGTCAACGGCGTCCAAGAAGTTTTCCCTTCCTCAAAACGCTTTTGAATAAAAGAACTTATTTTACGGAATACTGCATTCCATATAGAATTTGCAAACTCTCTGTCTTTAAATAAAGCACTGTCCAAATGTTCAAAGTCTTTAATTAATTCAGTAACACCTTTTATATCTACTTGCCAAGAAATCTTTGTTGACATTATTTCTTATGATGAGTTTTTATATCCTCATTATCCTCTAAAATACCATCTCCTATTCCACTTACACCCCTTGTTTTAAATATAGCTGTAGCAGTCGTGTACCCAGCAACATTAGAGGTATCCCCACCAACACCAGCAGAATATCCTTTTTTATACATCTCAATAGCTTTCTCTGCCATCTCTCTCCAAGAAAGGACGATGGGGGATTCCTCATTGGGCTTATTTGCCGAAAATATCCCACTATGTGTGAGGTAAGCACCCATATAATCGGAAGCAAATTGCAAAGAATTTGGTACAGGACTTACAGGAATAGCGGAAACTGTATCTTCCAACATAGAATTTATGAAGCGTTCCCCATCCTCAATGTAAGATCTAATATCGGAAGTTCCTAGGGAATCAGTAAAAGCTGTGCCTATTGAAAAATACCCATAAGCCAATCTAAGAATTCTTTCCACTGTTTTCGTCCCCGTTGAATAATTCATACTCATAAGTATATCCTCATAATCTCAGAATAATAATTTGTCCAGTATTGTCTATTATTTTTACCATTTGTCTTTGCATGGCAAGAAACACAAAGAGTTGTAAGATTATCTAAACTATTGTTTTGTTTATTATAATCAATATGGTGAACGCATAAATTTTCTGTGTTCATACATCCTGGTGTTTGGCATATGTTGAAATCTCTATCCTTTATGAACTGCTTTAATTTTCCATTGAACTCAATACCATATTCTTCAAAAGATTTTCCACCAGACCAATTTGGAGCAAGTTCACCAAATCTGTGAATACCAAGCATGGTCTTTTTTTTACCTTTTTTATATTCCTCTTTTCTAATTTCTGAATTTCTTTTATTTTGTGCCTCTGTTCTCTTTTTGCCTACATTCTTACCAATATTTCCTTTTGTTATATTTATTACTGCTTCTTCTGTATGTTTTTTACCTTTAGTTAAATTTCTTAACCTATCTTTCTCCTCTTCTGATACAATTCTACCTCTAAGTGCTTTTGATAAATTTTGCCTATGCTCCTCTGTTTTCACATAATTTTTCATCGTTTCTGAAACTAATTTATATCGCACACAACCACAAGATTTTGCTTTTTTACCAATATCAAGCCTTTTTTCTACTTCTTGTTCACAAAAATCACACCAAAATACAGCATAACTTTGATAATACCCTTTCTTATCTTTTCTTGCAGGTAATTTTCTAATTAAAATAAGTGCCATATCTATATTATAGCATAAAAAAATAAAAAGTAAACCTCTTTAATTATTATAATTTAATAGAATATTAAATTTTAAAGAACTGAATAACCACCAACATTGAATGAAACAGTGCCAAATAAACCATGTAAATTTATATTCAAATTCGTACCTTTTGAAGTTTTTAAAGGTGCTTCAAATGCTTGATTAAAAATCCCTACAACTGGCAATTTCATTTGATATAAAAAAGCTGTACCATTTAGTAAATTTATAGAAGCATCTGCCAAATTACTTTGAAAAGAAATATCAGTAATAAATTTCTGATCCTGTCCTGAAATGACAGGTACACTTAAAGAAACAGTACCACCTATAGCTGTTCCTACATAACCATGCCATTGTCTCATGAAACTGTCAGTTTCTTTAGACAACATGATTTGATTAAAATTTCTTGGCATATGTTATATCAACCCCGTTCCAATAAAAATACCAATAGCTGTTCCAGCCACACCTGCAAAAGTCCCTCCACCAACTTGCCATATAGTCACAGACTTCATATTATCAAATGAGGTTCCATATGTGTGTGCTGTTGATTTATTCAATGCTGTTATTACATGTTGAGGAACTTTGATCAGCCATGAGCCATCTACATTCTTATCCCTCATAAGTTGTGTTCTACCTACTCTGTATATTCCAAACTGACTATTATCAATTACATCTGCCATTATTTATCTAACCTCCTTTATAAACATGTTGTGGATGCCTATCCACTTGCTGACTTTTACTTAAATCAGTAACAATAGATTCTACTCTCCTCTTCCCTCTTTTACTTTTTGGCTGAAGTTCTTGTGGGAGAGCTTCTACCCAACCCAATTGTGTGTAATATTCTACTTGTGCTTTAGGAATATCAAAAATGTCACCTACACTTTGCCCACCTGATGGATATAATGTTGAGTAATGCTTACAACGTACTAACATTGTCTATTGTCCCTCATAAAAGTAAAACTTCAAGGACTCCACTCACTATTACATGGAGTCCTCAAAGAAATTAAAACTAAGTTATTACGCCTGAGAGCAAATACCCGCAATCAGAACAGATCATCTTAGGGACATAATTATTTACCACCCTAATCCAATCGCCTTCACGCTCATCATCACGCCATGTAGTAACCTGCATATTCCTGTTACTAAGAACAAAAGTTCTTGCAAGAGTAATTGTATCTGACGGATTGACATAAGCAATTATGCAATTCTTACCCCAAGCATATGCCATTGTTGGGTTTAACCCTTGAACAGCACTATTATAAATTGCAGGAGCAATAACAACTTTAAGATCCCACAAAGTTCCAGGAAGTCCACCCTTTGTAAGTGCATTAGGGTCTGTGTACTTCCTCATCTCCTTTATTTGAGGATGATGTGCTAAATATTTCTCTACATGGGGAGGAATCAAAATAACATTCGGCATTCTTGCCGTTCTTGCTGTAATTGCTTCCTTGCCTGTGGAAATATCATTCTCTGGGTCACTATTAGTATAATCATCCCAAAGATTTGATGGGGTAACTACATGGTCTGGACTTGCAGAACTTATTCCACCAGTAACCCCAGTCAATAATATAGCTGCATCCAATTCTACACCAAGCTTTATCTTTTCAGTTAAAAACTTGGTAGTATCCGCTTTGAGATTGAATACATCATCAGCATTATTCATAGCACGGTCAGTTACTATATCCTTTACCGCACGCTCATAAGTTGTATATGTATCCTCATCATAAGACAGAGATGCCTCCTCAGCAGGAGCACCATCGGCTCTTTTAGGAGCACCAGAGAAATAACCATCCCTCTTATACTTCCTAAACTTATCAGACTCCTTCTTTACAGGAAAATATGGGGCAAGATTCTCCATAACAAACGAAGCATTTGAATACTGAACTGCTATCTTAGACAAATGTACATTTGTTTTGATCTTACCTGTTTGTATCGTTATAGACACTAAAAATCACCACCTTTCATAAATTAGTTTAATACGTTATTCTTTATAAATCTGCTCTTTACTATTTCAACCTTAAATAATTGTCTTGGAGTTGTTGCTCTTTCCTTTGCAAAACCAAGAACAGGTTGGTCAATCTGGTAATAGAAATTACCCCCACCAAAAGCACCTGCGTCAACACCTAAAAGCACTGTGCCTGATGCACCTAAAACAAGGTATGAATTAGTACCAGTCTCCCTAATAGACCCTGGGACTGCTTTATTAGTAAGAGGGCCTCTTGGTACGACATGAGTACCAATATCTCCACCAGCAGCTATAGTTGCTACCGCCTCTGATGTATAAGCACTACGAACAAAACCAGTTGTACCACCACTATTGGTATAATCCAATATAACTGGGTCTCCTAAAGCAACTGTACCAGCCAAAGAGTTCCTCATGTTGATTACACCGTCTGTAGCAACTTCTAAATAGTTATTCAAAGTACCTTCATTTGCCAAAATACCCCAAGGTATATCAGCAGCAGCATGACAATACTCAGCAGCTTCAGCAGTACCTATTGAAGTCCTAACAACATGACCTTCAAAACCAAAACTTGTTGAATTCCACTTAGCAGACCTTATTCCTTCTTTATTATCTCCTGTACTAAATTGTGGCATTAAAAAATCACCCCCTTAAAATTTTTTATTTTTATAACTCTACTTTGCCTTCCTTAACAAGAACTGAACAAGCCTCTTGATAAGTCATTTTGTTGTCCTTTGCATACTGATCTACTTCTTTCTCACTTAAATACTTCTTATTAGGGTCAGTGTTCTTCTCAATATGTGACCTCTCTTCAAGATTCACCCTAACCTCTGTAGGAATAGCCTCAAGCATATCCACAATTACATCACTTACAGAAACATCCTTATCATCCAACTTTATTGTAGAAAACTTCCCAGAAACATCCTCCAACATTATTTTCTGAGCCTTCTCAACAACCGCTGGCCAAAAACCCTTAGAAATAAGATCGTCACAAATCTTAGTGACTTTCTCCTTCTTGAGGTCTATTTCCTTTTCGGACAGCTTCTTCTCTGCTTCCTCCAATTTCTTATTTGCGGTCTCAATCTCCTTGGCATGAGATTCAGCAAGCTTCTTCTCAACCTCAGCTATTGCATCTTTATGAGAATCCTCCAAAGCCTTCTTATCCTTTGTGAAAGCATCTGAAAGTTCTTGGAGCCTTCTCTCCATATCCTCTAATTTCTTCTCATCCGCCATATCCCTATCACCCCCCTCTTTTTTTAATTCACCTTCTTTTTTAGTATCCTCCAATATAGTTTCTGTGGAATTCTGTTTTAAAATAGAATCCAAAAAACCAAAAAATTTCTTTTTCTCCTCTTCTAAAATAGCCAAAATTACACCCCCTTTTATAACCTATAATATATTGTACTATAAAAAAGCAAAAAAAATAAACAATTTCTTTACATAATCAGTTACTTGTGGTATAATTATGTTTTAGGTGTCTGTATTTGATAAATAAAAGCTGTGCCATTTAATAATTCCACAGAACCACCTGTTAAATTTGTGAAAAAAGACAAACTTGTAATAAATTTCTGATCCTGTCCTGAAATTACAGGTACACTTAAAGAAACAGTACCACCTATAGCTGTTCCTACATAACCATGCCATTGTCTCATGAAACTGTCAGTTTCTTTAGACAACATGATTTGATCAATTTCCTTATTAGGAACTTTTCCTAATTTAGTGTAACCTGATACATTCAACGAAACAGTCCCAAATAAATTAGCTATATTTATATTTAAATTTGTCCCTTGTGATGTTTTTAATGGTGTATTAAATCTATGAGAAAATTTATATGGATTATTGGACGTTATCGGTGCATCACTAAATATCCATCCAGTATTACCACCACCATCTGTTGAGTTAGCTCCGGCATAAAAAGTTGCCCCACCAGTTGAAGGGATATTAGTTAAACTTACATAGTCCCAGGATAAAGTACCTGAAGCCTTTGAAATAGTTGCTGACCCAGCAGAAGCGGTAAAGGTAATTACGTTAGTCCCATTACCTAAGCCCTGTCCTGAAAGGAGAGTAGTGGTAGCAGAGCCAGGAAGGGTTATGGATTTAGTTCCTCCAATAACAGTTATCCTGTTAAAGGTATTTGCTCCTGTTATTATGACTGCTCCTGTACCACCACCAGTGATAGCAAGATTGTTGTAGATTAGGTTGCCTCCTTGAAATGTTTTTGAAGATGCAGAAATGTCGGATAACAAAATTGTTGATGTCCCACTATTAAAAGTTAAGTTTGTTGTTACTGCTCCTGACCAAGGTACTCCAATAGCAGATAATGACCATGTACTGAAACCCATTAGAATAGAACGCAGATTGCTACCACTAAATGCAATATTCGCTAATGTAACATTGAAATCATTAGTATTAAATGTTCCGTTATTCAATGTAAATGCCCCTGTACAAGTGAGGGCATCTTGTAGGGTTAAAGTCCCTCCAAACATGGACATAGTAATAACACCAAAACTTTTCCCTGCACTGGTTAAGGTAAAAGAACCTCTACCTTCTAAGGTCTGAGTTTGTCCAGTTGTTAAAGTCATTGCACTTATCAGAGTCATTGAACCATATCTTGTATTGGGAGTTGAGTTTAGGCCAAAAGTCGGACTTCCTGTTGCTCCTGTCCAGTCAATAGACTTTCCTAATCTTGGCATATTAGCAGTTACAGTTTGTGAGGCTGAGAAGGCATTATCAAAGTAGGCATCATCCTGTGGTAATGGAACTCTTGAAGTCCACTTAGTCACATCTGACCAGTTACCACCAGAAGCAGCAATCCAATGTTGGTCAACAGCAGTGGTAAAGGTGAAATTGGAGTTACCACCGCAGTCTCCTGAAAGACCTGTAATTGCTGAAATATCTGTAGGAGTATTAGCAGTTATGTCTCTAAAATCACAATTAACAAAAGTCCCTCCCCCAATCGTAATTGTTAGTGATATTCCTATAGTATAAGTCTGAATTAGTAATCTATTGATAGTAGAATTACCTGAAATAGTATATCCATTCATATTGAATAGACTATTTGCTATTTGTAAAACACAATCTGGCACAGCCAAGAAATTTAGATTACTGCCAAGAGTAATAGTACCTCCGGTGATAACGATATTTCCAGTCAATTTACCAACAGTATTTAATGTTCCAGTTGCTGCTAAGGTAATTCTTGCAGAAGAGTTTATTGGTGAGTATGTCATTCCAGCTACAAAAGTAACCGACCCTGATGCTGTCCAATTAAAAGCATTATGCGTTAGTGTCCCTGTATACCCAGTACAATTAACACTCTTAGCCACAGACGTAGCATCAACAGTCAACTGCCCTGAATTAGCATCAAGGAACACGTCATCGGACGCTGTAGGAACTACTGTATCAGCAGCACCGCCACTTGTAGTAGACCATGTGGCATTGGCTGAATAGTTGCCTCCTACCCCTCTAACATAACGTGACGCCATTTACTTACCCACATCCTTTGCAGTTAACAGCTTGGTGTTGACATCTGCTAATTGAGTTTCAAGTTCAGCTTTCTGAGCCTGAAGTTCGGTCTTCGTAGGTTCCACATAAGCAGGAGGATTTTTAACAGTGTTTACCCAGTTAGTCACCCTTGCTTCTTTCAAAACATCTATATCTACTTGACTCTTAGCTTGATACTCTGCTTGAGTGAAATACAGAGCATCATTAAACTCCCCTACCTCAGTCTGTTCCTTAAACCTTACTTGTACCATTATTTGTTCTGTCATTTCTAACCTCTTTTATTTATTTCATTTATTTCATTTACCTTCTTTTTTAATAATGCAATTCTGTTATACCAACCATTCTCAAATTCTTTCAATTTCTTATTTTTAGAAATTATTAATTTATAATATTTTTGTCTCTGCTCAAGGACTTTTTCTACTAAATCCATATCTTTGTGTAATTCAATAGCTGCTTTGGTGTGCTTTCCAATCATGGCATCTGCTTTTACACCAACAGCCATTTGTAGTAACATCCTTGTATTAGCATTGCCACAATTGACGCTTGTATCGAAAACAACAATAGCCGTTAAAGGCTTATTTATATCTACTAATTCTTCACAATAAGTAGGCAACCAATAGTCTTTATAATATATTCCTCTTGCTCTTTCCACTATCATACCTTTTATATCTTCTTTGGGGTAACTTCTTTTACTTATCCCAAAATTAGTTTCACCCCCTGGGTCTGAGGAATTATCTACATAACCCCCCTCTGCTCCTATTGTAAAATCAAACGCTTTACCAAACCAATCTATAGACATAGTATCTCCTTAATAATTAGATTTTGAAACTTCAACAGGATGTGCATTTTTCATATATGACATATTATTCATTATTTCTATCATCATAGAATTCATATGACTTCTAATAATACTTTTTATCCAATCAGCACTCTCTTTTTTCTTCATCTCATCCACAGCTTCTTGTATATGATTTTTCATCACATCCATTATACTTTTTATTTTATCCTCATCTTTATCCACATATTCTTCCAATGCTTTCCATAATTCTTCTTTTAATTCATCGGTATTTACAGTTTTAAAACATTGGCTTTCCAAATCCTCTGATAATACAATTGGAGCCAAATCTGTCAAAAATGGTCTATTTGTCAAAGCTCCACCAAATAGCACATTCTTATGCTCCTTACCACTTTCCTTATCTGTGTAAGAATCCCTATATTCTGGGCTAAAATATTTAAACCCCTTCTGTTCAATAAGTTCTATTCCAAAAGGTGTCCATTCAATCAACGCAAGAAGCCTGTCCCCTTTTATCTTTAACTCCTGAACCCATCCAGTAGCCCCATCTTCAGGGTTGTGAGTTTTATCTATCGAAACATCCCTCCCAAGCACATTATTCTTCCAGTTAGAAATAAAATCATTAAATAATTTCTTAGTGCCTTCAATAATACCATACTTGGGATGATTCCATTTTCCAACTCTAAAAACCTCAATCCAAGAAGATTTCTTACCTTCCTTTTCCTCTAATTCAATATCAGAAATATCGGTTAAATAATAATAAGAATTATCCAAGCAATCCTCCATTTGTTTCTTAGCCATAGAATTAGCTTGTCTTATAGCAGAACCCTCGCAATCTTCCCCACCTTTTTCTTGACAACTTACCAATGCTGAATTAGCCACGTTAACCCAAGTTTTCTTTGCTTTGACTGAAAGACCCTTCATATGCTTTTCCACATCCTCTGTACTAAATGGCATTTTTATTCATCTCCTTCAAAATTATTGTTAATATCTTCTATACAAACAGTTCCTTGATTAAAGTACATGAAATTTTTGCATTTACGGCACTTTGACTCACAGATAGATTCTACTGTACATTTAGAAAAAAGCGATCCATCAACTATACATCTGAATTCTCTAATCTCTTTTTTCATCTCTTTTTAATTTTAAATAACTTTTCTATTTGAGATTCAATAATATCATTCCCATCATTGATTAAGTAAGAGGAGGCTTCCTTCCTGATGTGAGCTTCCTCTCTTGCAGTAAAATCAATTTCTGTGTCTTTTTCAGTCTCTTTCATTAAAATTGTTCTACCTTTATTATCAAGAAAAAATATTATGTAAATTACTCTTGTTTTATCCATCTCTTGTTCCATAACTTCCATTTTTTGTTTTCCCTCTCCAATATTTCTAAGTTCTGTTTCTCTAATATATTCCTCTATGCTAAATATATCGTCAGGATTAAACACAAGCTCTGGGGCTTCCGGTGCATATGGTTCTATATCTATCTTTTCCTCTTTTTTCTTCCTTGGTATTAAAAACCAAAAAGGAGCGTACCTCTTAATCCAAGCATCTTTGGGTTTTTTCCAATCAACTTTTGGAATTACCTCTGCATCAGAAGTTATGGGAATTTGTGTACAACGACATCTTGGATGTAAGGGACTTTTATAAATAGAATAATCAGGATTAGTTGCATCCATAACTTTACCATCCAATGACCTGCATAATTCGCATACTCTATCATCCAAAATAGCCGACCAAACAAACCTAACAATTTTTTGGCTCATTAAATCAGCCAACCTCATATGCTTCAATTTATTTAAAGATAACAATTTCATATATTTTCTTTTGCTATATAAGAACGTCCTTTATTCAAAAAGAACATCCCCTCTGTTTCTACCATATTTTTAAGGTCACGGATTTCTATAGTGCCAAATCCTTTCTTAACATCATTGACAATATCCTCATTTGTTTTATTCTCAGAAGATGCTGATAATAAAGACAATTCCACCAAATATTTAAGATTTGCAAAATATTTATCTACTAAAGTTCTTGACCTATTCTTAATAAATATTAAGGAGTCCTTGTCGAATCTTGCATCCTCACTTGAATTTAATTCTTCCAATGCTGTCTGCTTCCCATACATGTAAGCTTCCTTCATATATGAGGATAGATAACTAAGCATCTTATTCCTCATTGGCTGCCATAAAAGAATGTTTTCACTGCCATCTACAGTTTCCATTTTAGTATAGAAAATTTCTTCTAAAGAAATCTTGTCTTTAAGCATAGAATTCAACTTAGTTAAAACCATCTCACTCTGTTTAGTGAAAATACCAAGTAAATTAGCATAATGGTCTTTTTGCAAAGAATTCATATAGTTTTCAATATCTTCCAATAACTTAGGGTCTTCAAAATCTAAATTAGGCTTCCTCCACCAATCATTTTCCGTCAGATTTATGTCAGAATATTTCTTAGATTCGTCAGTTTTATTGTCAACCTTATCTTTAACATTAACAACCTTATTATCTTTGTTGTCAACCTTATTTGAACTATTAGGTTTTTCCTTATTGTTCCCATTATTTTTAAGCATCTCAGCTACAGTAGTATCATTCTCATCATCCAAAGGTACGCCAACAACATCGGCGATCTCACGTGCAGCAGGGATAGCCGTACCTTTTTTTATCATTTCCATAAATACATCTTTAAGGAATCCTTTTCTTGCCTCTGTTATACGCTCAATCTTTATATAACATTGTGGTGCTTTAGCACCAAAATTGTATTCTATCAAGCGTCTAACAACATATTTATTTACTTGATTTTCAATATCTACTAATAGAGCTTCCTCACCTAAAAGGAACATATCGGCATGGGTTTGAGACAATGAGTAGGAACCTGCCTTAGAGGAGGAATCTTGAGTAATTGTCCTTTCAGGGACAAACATCCCTCTTAACATTTTATTCTCAAAAAAAGTTAAAGCGGAAAGAAACATTTCTCCTCTTTTATCATCCAATAAGTAGTTCAAGTCCCATTTGGGTGGAGTATTTTCATAAGTGGTACTTGGTATTGCTAAGACAGATTCGCCTATCAAGGCTTTACCCATCTCCAAAGCTATATCCGCATGGTCAGTACCATCCTTAGTTTGCCCCAAAGGAAATTTTACAATAACAGGTGGTGTTCCCTTACGTTCAAAATATCTCATCATAAACTGAACTAATGAAATCCACCAATACCAACAATCATAAGCAGGTTTTACTCTGCTAACACCAAATAAATTACCAAAACTATCCCCTTTGTCATGTGTGAAAATAAAAGATTTCTCAACAGGTATATGAATATCACTGCCTACCCATTTTTGGATAATACCGTCAAAATTCTCCATCTCATCTAATTTTATATTAACTGTGTCTGGATATAAGGATTTGAATTTCTTCCACACAACTGCCTTTTTGTCAAAGAAAGGCTTTTTTTCATATTTTCTATTAAGAGTTATATCTTTAACATCATAAACTATTTCATGTGCTGCAAATCCGAAGTCCACAGCGGTAAGAGTAGAGGTCAATAAATTGTACCACATTGGCCTAAGTAATTGGTCAATAAATTCACCAATGTCCTTATCATCACAAACAGTTGTCCATTGCTGACCAATTATGGGTAGTTTTATAACCTTTAGACCAGCAGCTATTTGAGCATTCATCCTTAGTTTGTTGTATGTATCTACCGAAATATCGTCTGGATTGTATTGCCCAGCATAGGACTGAATAGCTCCTGCTATTTGAGAAAGAGGGCCTCCATGCTTGGATAATTCGCCCTTATTTACATTTGTAGATAAGGAAGCAGTAAAATCCTCAAGCAACTTTGAGTCTTTTTCAAAGATTTTTTGTACTTGTTTTAAATTTGGTGATTTTTTTAAAGACTTAGATTTGGTCATATACTATTAGTATACAGTATAAAACCTAAAAAAATAAACGATTTTTAAACATAATTGTGCTAAACGTATATTTTGTATGAAGAAAATGTATATAATAGATAAATTTTTACACATGAGGTATATTAAAACAAATTTTCTATACTCTAGTAGTCCTTTCAGGACTGATTTAGTGTATTTACAATCCTTTCAGGATATTTCCTTCAGTGGTTTTGAATCTATTTCATTAGTCTCACAAGGAACGCCAAAGGCGTTAAGTCTTGGAATGAAATGAAATGAGCGAAAGCGAATTGAATGGGAAGGGAAAGACTTTCTTCAATACTATAATTATATAAATATCTATTTTAGACACAGCTATACCTAATATAGTTCAATTTTTTAAAAAAATTACCAAAATCCCACTCTTTTGTTTGTTCGACAATTCGAGCAAATTTTGGATTTTCTGTTTCTCACCTAATGAGAGATCCGACAGACCGGAATACATCCTTAGCCCAGATGTCTTTATTCAAAACACCCATGTAACCCACTCTCCTAATACAACGGACAATAAGTTGCAGCTTTTATAGAGGCTGGTATTGGGGATGCTTATTTATGACTATTTTTAATATGTTTCTTTAATTTACTCTCTATTCTACAAATAACAGAACAAAAAGGACATTTGTATTTATTTTGCCCCTTAATTTTAAAGTTTTTTTCTATTTCTATATTTTTAATATCTTGTATGCTTTTTAGAATTAAAAACAAAGCATCGGAGCATTGTTCGTTTTTATATCTAAGTATCTTTATATTAAATACTCTTTTTAAATGATCTTCTCTTTCCACATCTTTTGCTTGTTGTTCCTCCCCTTCATGGTATTTACCATCAATTTCAATTATTAAATTTTTCTTGGGGAAGAAAAAATCCACTATATAAAAGAAATTTTTTTCACTAAAGAAAAACCCATGTTGAAAAATGAAAGAATCTTTCCCAAAAAACAAAGAAAATTTATCTTTTAAGAAACATTCCGAAGGTGTTGCTCTAATTCTAAGTTCATTTTCTCTACTTTTCATTAAATAATAATTTTTTGTTTTCTTTACAAAAGGGGTATTTTTTAATACTTTCCTTTTTTTAGTTTTCTTCTTTACTCCAAGTCCCCAATCCCCTTTTTCTACTATATTTTTTACTTTTTTCTCATGATTTGATTTAAAGTGGTCTTCAGCCTCTTTCCATTTTGTAGTTGTGAATTTGCAAAAACGACATTTGAAAAGTTCTTTACTCATTTCTTCTTATTCTTTTGTAACCACTCTCTCCAATAAGCAATTGTTCTTGTTGGTCTAATTACTTGACCATTCTCTTCCAAATGCTTTACTTCTTCATTTGTTAAAAGAGGAATATCACGTAAAGCTTCTACATATTTACATTTATCACATCTATAAAATGTATGCAGATGTGGCTTTGGTAGGTCTTCTAAGACATCCATAGGAATATCTGCAATATCTATGCCAGATTTTAAAATATCAATATGTGGATAGATACTTATCTCTTCTATTTCTTTATTACATTTTTTACAATGTGTCATACATTTCCTATTTTGGAGTTACTTTTATAGTCTAACACGAAATTCTTAAAAAAATAAGCATTATTCTTGGGACAGAAATCGAATCTGTATTTTTGTGGTCAAAGCACAATATCCTTCCATTTAGATGACCCAAGAGTAAATAGTGTTTATTTTTTATATACTTTTATGTTATATTCAATATACTATGAATGCAGATAAAAGTCAATGCTTTACTTATACAGAAAGTATGTTATAATTATAATATGGAACTGATTAGAAGATTAGGAACAAGAGTGAATAAAAATGGGTATATCACAAGTTATGCTGAATTTTATTGTTGCTTTTGTAAACAAATAGTGGAAAGACCCTTATCTTACAAAGATTGTAAATCTTGTGGATGTGAAAAAGGTAAATTAATCTCAGAATCAAATAAAAAAAGAGAATATTCTGAAGAAACCAAGCAAAAAATATCAAAAAGTAATAAAGGAAAAAGTAAGAATAAAGGAAGAATACTCACAAACGAATGGAGACAAAAAATATCGGAATCTAAAAAAGGACAAAAACCTTGGAATAAGGGGAGAAGGAATGTTTATTCTGAAGATACTATTCAAAAAATGAGTAATTCTCATAAAGGCAAAAAATTAGAAAAAGACCATAAACAAAAAATATCAGAAAAAACAAAGGGGATAAACAATCCTTTTTATGGTAAAAAACACACAGAGGAAACTATACAAAAATTAAAAAGTTTTGTTGGTGAATTATCAAGCAATTGGCAAAATGGAAAATCTTTTGAAGAATATGGCATAGAGTTCACTAAAGATTTGAAAAACTCTATATTGAAAAGAGATAATTATACATGCCAAAATCCTGATTGTAACTGTAAATCTGGGAGATTGGATGTACATCATATTGATTATAACAAAAAAAATAATAATCCAAATAATTTAATAATTCTTTGTGTTAATTGTCATTCCAAGACAAATGGCAAAAATAAAAGGGTTTATTTCACAACTTTTTACCAACAAATAATGATAATAAAATTATGTTAATAAAAAAACAAAAAATTCTGCCACCAGAGTTAACTGAGACAAATCTAAAAAGGTATATAGCTAATAGGATGCTTTTCAGAAAAGAACAATTTGTATTAGAACCTTCTATAGATTATCCACAAGGGGGTCTTTTTGGTGATCTTTGCCAACAATGGCAGATTGATTACATTTATGCTCCTTTAGATTTAAGAGATGAAAATGGTTGGCCCATTTACAAATTATTATATATGCAACTTCCTAAAAAAAGTGGGAAGACGGCACTTTTAGCTGGTGAAGTCATTGTTCAATTACTATTAAGCCCCAGACCTACGGAGGAGAACTATATATTAGCAGGAGATCGTGAACAAGCAAGTTATGTTTTAAAAAAGGTGAAGGACTTTATTGAACGTAATCCAAATTTCATAGATATTTTTACAATTTATAAAAATGAAGTAATCGTGAATTCCACAAATGCAAGAGTTCAAGTCATGTCTTCGGATGCTAAAACAAAGCAGGGACGCAACCCAGATTTTTTTATTTTTGATGAGCTATATAATCAGCCAGATAGAGATCTCTGGGATACGATGTTCCTTGGAATGGCTGCTAAACCTCATGCACAGGGGATAGCTATCACTAATGCTGGTTATGATCGTACCTCAATTTGTTTTGAGGTTAGGGAGCTTTGTAGGAATGGGGAATTTAATAACTTTTATTATTTTGAACCAACTGGGGTTTTGCTTGAATCTTTAAAAATGCCTTGGATAACCCCCCAATGGTTAGAGATAGAACGTAAATCCATGCCCCCCAAGGTATTTAACAGATTTCGTAAAAACCTCTGGGTAGATGAGGGGGTCAACCCATTTATGCCTGATGAAGGTTGGGAATGCTTCAAACCACAGCTTTTAGAAAAATCAATATGTTATAAAGGCCCCCACTATGTAGGAATAGACCTTGGATTAAAAAAGGATGCTGCTTCTTTGACAGTTCTTCATAGAGCTGGTAAAAAATTAGAAGTGGACATGTTTAGGAGATGGTTGGGTAGTTCAGAAAATCCTGTACAAATTAGTGATATTGAAAATGAATTGATAATGATATTAAGAAATTTTAATGATTGTGTATTAGTTTGTGATCCTTGGCAATTAATGGGGACTATTCAAAGATTTAGAAGTGTTGGAATAGAAGTTATTGAATTTTATTTAACAACAGAAAATATTGGTAAATTGAGTCGTAATTTATTTTATTTATTCAAGAATCAATCAATAGATATGCCAAAATATTCTAAACTTGAAGATGAACTAAAAGGATTACAAGTAATTGAGAAAAGTTATGGATGGAGGATTGACCATAGTGAGGATACAAGTAGTGATATTACAATGGGGTTAGGCATGGCATCAGTTGTGGCAATGGAAAGGGGTATTGATACTTATAGTGGTAAGGACTTAGCAGATTTGGGATTTTTGGATCAGAAATCTATTTTTAAATCAGGTGAAAAAAGGGATTTTATGGATAAAATTGAAGTAATAGATAATAAAGTTGATGTGGATAAAACAAGTAGCAGTCCTAAAGTATATTCGTTTAGCAAGAGACAATTCTAAAATGGGAAGGATAGGAGTTTCTTGGCTTTTAAAAACTAAAGACCAAAAAATAGAAGATATAAGGGCGTACTTTATATGTCCAAAAATAGTAGTAATAGAGAATCTCCTGCAATTAACAAAAAACCATATAGAAAGGTGCAAGGCTAAAATTGGAGAATTGCAAGAAATCAGAAACTTGGAAGAAACTGTGGTTACAAAAACAAAGATTGAAGAAATTAAGGAAAAAATTAAAGAAATACAGAGCAAAATTAAGAGTGTTAAAGCAAAAAGAAGATATAAAGGTAAGAAACTTAAAAGACTTTTGGAAGATGAATGGCAAAAGAAGGAAGCTTACTTGACAGATGATGAAATCCTGTGTTACATTAAGTATGGAAGGAAAAGTAAAAATGATGGATGAAGAAGAATTTATTGCACAATATCCTGATGAAATACAAACTGAAATGAGAGAAGAATTGCAGAATATTATTGAGGAAGATGAGAAGATTGTTGAAGAATCAATAGCAATAGCAACAGAGGACACTGATACTACAGATAAAAATCCTGTAGGAAGACCGATAGGCATCCCAGCTTCTAATGCACAAAAAGAAGCAGTAAGTAAAGCTGCACGTGAATATCAGAGGAAATTGCGTGAGGGTTTGATTGAAAGACCAGCGTGGGAAACTCACGGAGCCTACAGTTACATGAGTGGTGGTAAAGTTCCTAAAAAGAAAAGGTATTTGCTTGAATTTGTTCATAAAGAAAGAGAAAAATGGTTAGAGGAATTAGGTGGGGAAGAAAGTCTTACATCTATAGAAATCTCAATGCTTGACGAAGCAAGTAGGCTTCTTCTATTTAGTACGATGGTAAATGACTATCTTTTATCTGATGCAGATACAGATGTTGTATACAAAGGTAGTGATGGTGATATTAAAATGCACACTGGTCTTTCTCGTCATTATTTAAGTTTTACAAAATCTTACATCCAAATTTTAAGAGAACTTCAAAAAATTGCTACAGCAAAAACCAAGAAAAAGGGTGGTTCAAAGAAGGACAGTGCCAGTATTTTGCAAAAACTTTATAAGGAATCATAATATGAAATTGATAAGAAAATTAGATATAAGGAAGGATAAAAATGGGTATAAAAGAAGGTGGGGTTTGTTTTGGTGTGCTGATTGCTTACAAGAAGTTGAAAGACAAATGACTCAAGGGAAAAAGCAAATATCTTGTGGTTCTGTGCAATGTGTGGGAAAGAAAGGTAATTTTAAACATGGTGAAACTAAGACAAGATTACACCGTATTTGGATAAATATGAAACAAAGAGTTTTAAATCCAAATGAACATGCTTATAAAGACTATGGAGGAAGAGGAATAACTATATGCAATGAATGGTTAGAATTTATCCCGTTCAGGGATTGGGCATTAAATAATGGTTATGCAGAAAATCTACAAATAAATAGAATAAATAATGATGGCAATTATGAACCAAGTAATTGTAATTTTAAAACTCCAAAGGAAAATTCAAGACATAGGAGAGGACAAAAAATAAAAAATAAGGGAATGGCTAATGAAATTAGAGACTTGCACATTGTAGAAGGTTGGACACAAAAACAATTAGCTGAAAAGTTTGATATTTCTGTAGCTACTATTTCTTTAATTATTAATAATAAAATATGGGTTTAACCAATTATGTTTGATAGAGAAAATTTTTCAAATACCATAAAGTTAAAAACGGAGAGGTACAAATTATTAAAAGAAGCTAAACAATTTGAGGAATGTGTCAAAGAACTTGAACAGATAATAACTCTTATGAGTGAGGCAATTGCAACAATTTTTGGAAAACCTAAAGTGAATTATTTAAAACCCCAATCAACTCTATTAGAAGGAAGAAAGAATATTACATTAGTTGATGTTATAGACCCTAATAAAATTATCACAATTGATAAAGAAGGAAATTTAAGGATAAAGAAATAAGAGGTTTTCATGACATTAAATATAGGAATGGACATAGATGGGGTGTTGGCTAACTTTCATTATGGTTTTTCTACAATAGCAAATAAGTTATTTGGTTCTCCTATAGTAGAGGATATTAATGAAGTTAAAGCATATCGGTGGGAGGATTGGGGATACCCACTTGATAAGAAACAACATAATAAAGTGTGGAGAGAGATAGATACAAATATTAGTTATTTTTGGTTAGATTTACAACCATTGGTTGAAAATACTATTTTTGAAAGAATGAAAAAGATGGAAAAAGAAAACTGTAACTTTTTCTTTATTACTTCTCGTAAAAATACAGCAGGGGAAAGTGCATTATCACAGACAAAAAATTGGATAGAAAGTTGCACAGCTTTAAAGAATTTTTCTGTAATCCCTTCTCATAGAAAAGGTGGTATATTAGATAGAGCAGAAATAAACTTTTTTATTGATGATTTACCAGAAAATGTGATAGAGGCAAGCATTGAAGCTCCTAATTGTAAGAGCTATCTTTTAGTAAGGCCATATAACTCATACTCTGTAGAATTCTTTAAATATTCCCATAAATTTAAAAATATTGGAATAGTATATTCAGTTGAAGAATTCTTGAATATTGTTGAAAACAAATGAAAAATTATGATGTGGTAATTATAAGTAGAGATATAGCTAAGAATTTAATTATTAAGAATCACTACACCCATGTTTTTAGCTCATGCAGATATTCTTTTGGATTGGTATTGGATAATAGAATAGTTGGTGTTTGTGTATATGGTTATCCTGTTGGTAGATTAACAACACAGAGCATTTCCCAAAAAATAGAATCCAATAATGTATTAGAATTAACACGTCTATGGGTAAATGATAGTGAGGGTAAAAATACTGAGAGTTACTTCATTGGGCAAACATTTAAATGGTTGAGGAAATATGATAAAGATATTAAAGTATTAATTTCTTATAGTGACCCTATGCAGAAGCATGTCGGATACATATATCAAGCAACCAATTGGTTATATCAAGGGAATAAAACAAGGTTGGTGGATGGGTACTATTATATAGTACATGGTGAAACATTACACCCAAGAACCTGTTTTTCAAAATATTCCACCACTAAACCGGATGAATTACTAAAAATAGACCCTAATTTCAAAAGATTTGAATTGGAGAGAAAGCATCGTTATATTTATATATTGGATAAGAGGGATAAAAAACAAATTTTAAATACTTTGAAACATCCAATATTAAAATACCCTAAATTGGAGGAAGATAAAATTGGAATTAATAAAAACATTAGGAACAAAACCCAATAAAAATAATATCCTTATAAGTTGGGCCTTATTCAAATGTCCTGATTGTTTACAAGAAGTTATAAAACAATTAGGACATGGTAAATCAGCAAAATCTTGTGGTTCTGCAAAATGCAAAAAGAATAAAACAAATTATAAACACGGTGGATTTGGGACAAGATTATATAAAATATGGACAGGTATAAAAGATAGGTGTTTAAATTCAAATAGGAATAATTTTCCTAATTATGGGGGTAGAGGAATAACTATATGCAATGAATGGTTAGAATTTATCCCTTTCAGGGATTGGGCACTTAGTAATGGGTATGCTGAAGGATTGCAAATACATAGAGAAAATGATGGTAATTATGAACCAGATAGTTGTAGATGGGTAACTCTAAAAGAGAATTGCAGACATAGAAGAGGACAAAAAATAAAGAATATGGAAATGGCTAATGAAATTAGAGACTTGCATAAGACAGGGAATTATACACAAAGAGAATTGGCTGAAAAATATAGTATCAGTAGACAAGCTATTTCTGATATTACTAATAATAGAACTTGGAAATAATAAGATAAAGGAGTTGAATATGTACAATTCTGAAGAAGAACCAGAGGATTTCATAAATTATAGTAATTTATGTAATAAGGAAGAAGGATGTTATATAGACCCATTGATAGGTTCTGAAGGTTATTCTTTAAATACTGATCAAATTAGAACATTTGATAGTGGGGCAACTCGTGATACCTCAGATGGGAAATTAGAGTATGCCAGATTTATGAGTCCTGTTGTATTGAAAAGATTTGCAGAGTATATGAATTTACATCGTAGACAATCAGATGGTAATTTACGAGATCCAGATAATTGGCAAAAATTATTTGGGGAAAAACATGAGGATGTCTGTATGGACAGTTTATATAGACATTTAATGGATGTATGGTTAATTAATAAGGGTTTTGAAACAGAAGCCCGTGAAGATATAGAATCCGCTCTGTGTGCTATTCTATTTAATGCACAGGCATGGTTATTTAAAGTATTAATGGATAAACAGGAAAGGAACAAATAAATGGTTAATTCAGAGGAAGAAGTTATTGAATTACTAAATAATTGCTTTGAGGAATTTGAAGATGGGGAAATTATAAGATATAAGAGTCAAAATATAATATGCGATTTTTTGACTTCTATTGGTTATGTTGGTATTGCAAAAGCATATAGTAAAGTATAGAAAGGGAAAATAATGTCTAAAAAATTAACTTCGGAAGAATTTTCAAAGAAGTATGAAATTTTGATAGGTTTATATGACCAAGGATTGAGTCAGGTTCAAATAGCAAGTAAGTTAGGGAAAAGTCGTGCAGCTATTATAAAGACAATCAAAAAAGGTATAGTATTGAATATTTTGACTGCTCGTGATGAAACTTTTGTTACTAAAAGTATTAAATCTCCAAAAGAAATATTAAAGGAACAAGATGAGCGTAGATTGATACAACAACAGGTAAGGGAACAATCAAGAACGGAACTTATAATTGACTCAGTTAAAGAAGCTATTATACCTATCCCTTATATGAATAGTATAACATATAAACCTGTTGGTGATAAGAAAGAGGAAGAAGAAGCAGTTCTTGTATTGAGTGATGTTCACGTAGGTAAAGTTACTAAAAGTTATAATCCTAAGATATTTAAGGAAAGGCTTGATAAAGTAAAGAATGGTATGTTGAGAATTGTCGAATTACTTAGAAATGGTTATTCATTAAATACATTAAATATTATCCTTGGCGGTGATATAGTGGACGGTGAAGGAATTTACCCCACTCAGGCCATGTCTATTGACCAAGGGGCTTTAAAACAGGTATTTCAAACCGGAGTGCCAGAATTTTCTAACATGTTTATAAATTTTCTTAAATATTTTAAAAAGATAAGAATACATTGTGTTAGAGGTAATCATGGTCGTAGCGGTAGATTTGCGGATGAAACATCTAACTGGGATATGGCCTTGTATGAGGCTTGCAAAATAGCGACACAAAATTATAAAAATATTGAATGGAACATATCTTATTCATGGGAAAATATGTTTAAAATATATGATTGGAAGTTTTTATTGATTCATGGGCATCAGGTAAAGATGGCTATGAATATACCTCATTATGGGGTAACTTCCAAAGGTATGAGATGGCAAGGTTCAATGGGTCACTTTGATTATTTAGTTATGGGTCATTTTCATGTAGCTCAATATTGTGAATGGAATGAGTGGGAATATATGATGAATGGGACTTTCAGTTCTGATGACGAATTTAGTCAAGAAATTATAGGATTAATGGGGAGCACTAAACAATTATTCTTTGGTATACATCCTCGTAAGGGGGTTACTTGGAGATATAAGATTAATTTGGATAAATAAAATGAAAGTAGGATTAATAGATGTGGATTCCAAAATACCAAATATAGCTTTGATGAAGCTATCCACATTTCATAAAGTAAAAGGAGATGCAGTAGAATTTTGGAAAGGTTCATTTTTTAATGATGAATATGATAAAATATACGCTTCAAAGGTTTTTGATTTTTCTTCCTTACCAAATGGGATGGATAAAAAGACAATTATTGGTGGAACAGGTTATGATTTAACTATTAAACTACCTGATAATGTAGAATACTTATGTCCTGATTATTCATTATACCATAATTGTGATTATTCTATAGGATTTATTACAAGGGGGTGTAACAGGAATTGCTCATTTTGTAAAGTTCCCAAAAAAGAAGGCAAAATTAAATTCAACCAATCATGGGATAATTTCAAAAATCCTAATGGTAAATATTGGGTATTCTTAGATAATAATATTCTTGCCTATGAAAATCATTTAGATATTTTAAAAGAGATTAATGAAAGAAGGATGGTTATAGATTTTAACCAAGCAACAGATATACGCTTAGTTACAGAAGAAAATGCAAAAATATTAGCAACGATTAAATGGCATTCTTATTATCGTTTTTCTTTCGATTGGGTGTTTTTAGATAAGCAGATTATTGAAAAAGTTAAATTGTTAAATATCTTTGGATTACCCTCTTACAGGATGTTTTGTTTTATTTTAATTGGTTATAATACAACTATGGAAGAGGACTTATATAGAGTAGAATTGTGTAGAGAATTAAAAATAAATCCTTTTGTTATGCCATATAATAAATTTGATAAATACCAAAAAGACTTTTCCAGATGGGTTAATCATAAAGCTATTTTTAAATCTGTTGCTTGGGAGGATTATAAGAAAAAGAATTGGAAAATGCCTACTGTAAATGACCAACAAAAATTAATTTGACATATTCATAGATTATGATAATATTAAATACATGATGACAATCACAGTATTTTATTCAATATCAGATGGAAAAATTGTAACAGAAAAAGATTTAGATGTTATTGATGCTGATATGAATTCTTTAATGCGGGAATGTATTAATAAGGGATTTAAGGTAAATAATTACCAAGACAGGAGTTTTCATTAAGGAGAAATAGAAATGCCAAGAATAAATAATAATTCAACAGTTACAACAAGTTTTCCAATAGCCTCAATATTAGCAATAATTTTTGTTGTTCTAAAATTAACAAACAATCTTGATTGGTCATGGTGGTGGGTGCTTTCCCCCCTGTGGATACCTCTAAGTATTGTAGTTATACTATTTGTTATTATATTTATATTTTTATTTATAAAATCTATGAGTGGATTAAGATGAGTAGAACATACGGGTCATTGGAGTGCGGATGTTATGTTTCTTGTGAAGGCGGTGGTGGTTTGCTAACAGATTGTGAAAGTAAGAATTGCAAGTTTGAGGAATACAGTAATAAGCATTGGCCTTGTAAAATATGTGGAGAATGCTTTTTATGTGGGAATCATACGAATTGTTTAGAAGATTTAAAAGATATGGGGAGGGTTAGAGTTGGATAGTTCAAATATTGCACATGTAGCACTTAATAGAAGAGGGGCTTTGGAATTAGGTCAATCACCATGTAATGTATGCCATTCTGGTTATGCTTCATATTCTATAAATAAATCTGAATCTTGCCGAGATATTTGTGAAGAATTTAAAGAATATGTAAATATACTGATAGAAAGGTCTAAGGATGAGTAAACTTAAATGTTTAGAATGTAATACAATACTTGAATCTGTGTATAGGCATGACTTCCAAAGTTGTGAATGCCCAAATGGGTCATTTGTTGATGGTGGGAATGATTATATGAGATTTGGTTGTAAAGATATAACTAAAGTATTATTTTGGAATGAGGAAACAAAGGAGTTTGGCCCATTTAATACAACAAGTGAAGAAGAGAATGTTGAAGAACAAAAGGGGGAGGATGTAGAATGTTCAGAAAGTTGCTTGAGGCATTGTCCAGAAAACAATTAGATTTTGATAAGCTAAATAGGTTTCAATTATCCTTAGTTTGCAATGTAAAAGCTGGTAATATTCTAAAAGTTATATAATATGGAAAAATTAAAATGTGAAGATTGCAGATATATGTTTGTGTGCTTTTATAGTGGGGAATCCATTTGCAAAAATCCAAAGGAACGAAAAAGAATTGTATTAAATTTTAGACAGAATCATCAATGTGGTAAAGATTTAATTAAAAGGCTTTTATTTACCCTTAAAACAAGGATACAAAATAATGCAATATCTTAAATTTGATAAGAATTTTAAAACTGATAGACGGTGGAAGGTAGTATCTATAGATTATAGGCAATTGAATGAAATAAACATTGACCCAAAAAGATTGAATTATGATTCAGTTAAATTTACTAATATGCCCGAAGACCTACATATAATTGCTTGTTGGTTAGATTATTTAAGACTAACTTGCAATTTTTTAGTAGAGCATGAAAGTTTCCTAAGAACACCGGAAGGTGCTGAAATAGAAATATACAATTCTGAGATTATATATTATACAAGTTCAATAAAACTATCTTGGGGATTTTAATGAGTTGTTTAATGCTGACTGTTGACCTTCCTGCTGGGGTGACTATAAAGGATGCCTGTGCCGATGCTATTGAATTAGCTAATAAGTTGAATGTAAAGATTAGATTTGAATTTAATGATAAACTTATTTATGCTTTGCCTCATACTAATGTGTATTCTTTAATATTGGCTTACAAAGAAGCTATAAAAGAAAATTCTAATTTTGTTTGCAGTTTTGAAAAAATTCAAGGAGGAGGCTGTTTTTAATGTATGACAAAAAAGATTTTATTTACAAAGAATATAAAAGTAGACAAAGAAAAAGCGGATTTGTAAAAACAAAACTATATAGAATTATTTGTGATACATGTGGGGAGAAACAGGGTTATGGACTTACATGTAGTAAAATAAATTATTGTAAAAAATGTCAATATGAGAAAATATCAAAAATACTTACTCAGGAAAAGATAAAAACAGATTGTTTTGTTTGTGGAAAAGAATTAGAATATGTAAAAAGTCAATTTGAACGAAGCAAATTACATTGTTGCAGCAAGGATTGTCTTGGATTAGCAAGAAGAAAAGACATAACCGAAGTAAAAAAGAATAGATTAAAAATAAAAATGTTGCAAGAAAATATTTTGCCAATATGTGTTAATTGTGGACATAAAAATTTATGGAATTTGCAAGCTCATCATATTATTTATGTTACTAATGGTGGGACAAATGAAATATCAAATTTGGAATTTTTATGCAGAAATTGTCATTACAATTTGCATTTTGATAAAGGGCAAGACAAAGGGGAGAAATTACAATGAGTAATTTGATTATTGAGGTTTGTAAAATAGAAAAAATTATTTTTTTAGAAAATGCAAATAAACTTGAAATGGTACAAATAAAAGGTTGGAATTGTTTAGTTGGGAAAACCCAATATAAGGTTGGGGATTTAGTAGTTTTTGTGCCCCCAGATTCTATTGTTCCACAAAATTTAATTGAGAAATATGGATTAACATATCTTAAAAATAATGGGCGTATTGGCACAATTAAACTACGTGGTTATATTTCACAGGGATTGATATTAAATCTACCGGAAGGTAAATGGGAAGAGGGTGATGATGTTGCAAATGTTTTAAATATTGTTAAATATGAACCACCAGAGGAATTACCAAGTGTTTATGGGATTTGTAATAAGATTAAAAAGATGTATATTAATAGTAATTTTCATAAATATACCGATATAGAAAATATAAAAAATCACCCCAATGTGTTTGAGGATGGAGAAAGTGTATACATCTCTGAAAAGATGCACGGAACGTCTTTTAGGGCGGGGTGGATAAAGAATGAAGCAAATACTTTGTGGAAAAAGATAAAGAATATTTTTGGATTTTTACCAAGTCATGAATTCATTTTTGGTTCCAGAAATGTCCAGTTATCTTACAAGAATAAGAATAAATATTTTTACGATAGTAATGTATATGCAAAAACAGCAGAAGCATATGACT
>Ga0209727_1000976_pt1 | contig 26637 bp, 33 predicted proteins | sample RifGroC1_FD_183995 | JGI IMG/M metagenome (GOLD analysis project Ga0209727, IMG submission 183995) | Groundwater microbial communities from Rifle, Colorado, USA - Groundwater C1 (SPAdes) (version 2) | ecosystem: Environmental > Aquatic > Deep subsurface > Groundwater | place: Rifle, Colorado...
CAGGTACTTCTGGGCTCTTACCTGTATCGGCGACAACTTCGCCAACATCTCCTGCAGCACGTGTATTGACATCGCCTGCCCCGGCTTCCCTTGTGTTGACTGTACCATCCTTCACCTCCACAGTATTCTTCTGCAACCAGGCAACCTGCGACCCGGGACCTTTACGGGCGGCGAGGGCCTCCTCGACATCCGCCTTGCTCATCCCCTCCGCCGGGGCGAAAGTGCGGACCTCTCCCCTGACATTATACTGCACCGTGTTAGGTTTGGCAGGGTCGTCCGGCAGGCGGGTAAAGAGTTGCTCGGCGGGCTGCGACTGCACCAGACTGGCGCGTGGGATGGTGGTGACCGTCCTCCGCCCGTCCTCGGTGTAGCGGGCGATCTCCTTGCCCTTGCCGGCAAGCTCTTTCTTCTGAACGAAGTGCTCGTTGCCCAGGGTGTCGGCGACCTTGACCAGATCGGCCTCGTAGCCGGTGACCGGGGTCTTGCTGACATCCGGCTTTACCGGCGGCTGGGCGAACCTCATGCCGAGACCGGGGGAGGGCTGATCGGCCTTCATCCGCTCGAAGTCATTCTTGCGCTTGCGGGTGTCGGCCATGTCCTGCTCGGCCTGTCCCTGCTCAGCGAAGTCGTACAACCCCTCATTGATGATCGACTCTGTGTAGCCCGGCCCTGCGGTCCTTGAGGGCGGCACGGTCACGCCTGAGTAGTCCTCGGCCGGCAGGTTCTTCGTCTTGTTATAAATCTTCGCCGCCCGCTCCTGCTCGACCCACTCCAGCGCCGCGGCGATCTCGTCCGGCTTGTTGGCGGCGAGGAGTTTACTGACCTCGTCGATCGGGATGTTGATCGTAGCCTGCTGGCCGTCGGCGGTCGGGAAGCTGACGTTGGCCATGCTGTTCTTGGTGCCGTTGAGCACGATGCCCTCTGGCAGCAGGGTGGTCAGCAGCTCGCCACTCACCCGGTCGGTTACCGGGTCTTCGCTTGGGGTGTCATCGAGGACCTCCTGGGCACGCGGACGCATGGCCGGACCCATCGCCCCGCCGAGTACGCCACCACCGACCGCTCCCATCACGCCGCCGAACCCAGTCTCCATCAGGCTCTCTTTGGTCAGCGGGTTGTCGCCGGAAGCGAGTTGCTCTACCGGGTTCTGGACAAGCTCCTCAGCACCCTCGATCGCCCCGCCCTTGACCGCGCCGGAACCAATAGCCTTCATGACCGTAGTGTCGGCCAACATCCCGGCAAGCTGCTTGCGGCCGGCCTCGGAGGTCAGTTTCAGTGCCCAGTCCTGCGGACCGAACTTGGTCTCGATAACGCCGACGGTGGCCGCGCCCAAGGCAGCGACGGCCTTGTCCTTGAAATCTCCGGCTGCGGTTGGGTCTTTCTCGATCTGCTTGCCGCGGATGCCCCCGAACGACGGCAGGGCGGCGGCGAGGGCGGGCCCGCCCCAGGAGATGAGTTGCCCTGCTCCGGCAACGACCGGTGCGGCTGCGCCTGTGAACGGTGAGAGAGCAGTAATGCCCTGGCCGAGTGCCCGCATTCCGAGCATTGTACCGATGGATCCTGCGGCGTTGCCGGTGGCCTCGGTGACGGTGGTGCCCGGGTTCTCAAGGATATCCCCGAAGCCCTGCACCTTGGTCGGGTTGGCCTCGATGACTTCCTGGCCGTAGCGCTTGATCGCATTGTCCTGGCCGGTGAGGCCGAGGTCGGCTACTGCCTGGCCGGCGCCCTTGACCGTCGCTCCGATCGCCTGCTTGGCTGCTGGGATGAAGCCCCCACGGATACCGGCCGGCGGAGCGACTGCGGTCGGAGGCACAGCCTCGGCGGAGTTGGTGAGGTCAGCGAGAGAGCCCTTCTTGACAACAGGCTGGTCGATGTCTTCGTTGAGCAGGTCGGAAAGAGCGGGCATTGCAGACCCCTACTGGTTGAGGGTTTTGATGTACTCCATGACTTCCTCGTGGGTGGCGTCGTTACGGCCCTCGAAGTGTTTCTCCACTGCCGAGCGGTTGTCGGCCGACAGGCTACCGAGTGCGGCCTTGAGGAGAGCGGGTTTGCTCTGCCCCGCGGTCGGGTCGAAGATCTCTTCAGTGACTGGGTTGACCAGGACTTTTCTGGTGGTCGGCATCCCGTACTGATCAGGTTCCCCGGGCACATCGATAGCGACATACTTGCCAATCAAGTCGGTCTTCTTCTGACTGTTTGCCCGGAAACCTCGAGACGACTGACCTTCGAGCGGTACCTCAAGGGCGCGAGCATTGTCATAGGCAGCGGAGGCCTGGTCGCGGGGAATGCCCCCCTGCTCACTGGTAAAGGCAATGTTGCGGTCCTGGTAGCCTTTCAGCAGGGCGTTGTTGTAATCAGCGATGCCGGCATTGGCTGCAGCCATCTCGTCAGCACCGGTGCTGTAGATCGGGTTGCCATCCTTGTCCCAACCGGTTCTTTGGGCGAACGCTTTCGCACTGACAAACGGGGTCTTCAGGGCTGGGGCGGAGTTGTTACCGCTGCCGTTGATCGTCTCGCGCACGACGTTCTTGCCGGTCTTCTCATCGCGCATCATCGAGTAGGCGATATCCGGGTTGGGCGACTGCAGCATCTGGCGGATGCCTCCGACTCGCTCCATCCTGGCCTGGTCTTCAGGGTAGAGGAAGTTGCCGTTCTGAGGGGCGGTCCCGCCGCCGGTGTTGACAGCGTTGGTCGATGCTGATGTCGGAGCAGTCTTGGCGGCGGTCGTCGGCGGAGTAAGCGGGGATGGCTTACTGAGTGGGTTACCTGGAGCGGCTGCTGCGGCCGGACGGATACCGCTTGTTACCGGGGCGGCCGAGTTCACGCTCTGTACTGGCGGCTCAAGGGCTGCCCCCATGGCCAACCGGGTGTAGGGGTTCATTACAAACTCGCTGGTGTCCGGCTGCTCCCCTCGGAATCCAGCGATGACATTATTCCCAACTCGCTCGAACGCCCGAGGAACGAGGGATACTGTATCGGCAGCAGTGCCGGCCAAGCCAGCTACTATCGGCGCCCCGACTTTGCGGATGCCAGCCCCGAGCATCGACGACGCATTGACCTTCGCTCTTTCCTTCTCTTCAGGTGTCATGGTGAACCCTCCTTATATGCCTGCAGTCTATCCGAAACTATCCGGAAAGTCTAGTCAATAGCCTTACGCACTATAGTTGTAATTATGATACTCCCCTCTCTCGTCGGAGTGGCTGGTGCTGTTCACCTCGGACTCGCTCGCGCTGCGGCTGTAAGAATCAGATACACTGCCGTTGAAGCCGATCTGCGCCGAGGCGGAAACGGACGACAGGGCGGAGGCGACTTTCTGGGCCTGGATAAGGGCAGCGGCCTTCAAGGCCTCGACCTGCACTTCCTTCATGGCCGTCGCCGCCCGCAGGTTGGCGTCGAGTTCCTTGACGGCGATCTCGGCCTTGGCCATGATCTCAGTAACCTGGGCCTTGTACCTGTCTACAAGAGCCTTCAAGTATTCACCTTCCCGTCCGACCTCCGCCGTGTAGCCGGCGATCTGAGCAGTGTAGACCTTGGCGCCGGTCTCATCTTTCGCTACCTCGTAACCGATGTCGGCCTTGTACTGCTCGATCGCAGCCAGGAGCACGGAAATCTTGTCCTTGTTGCCGGCCGTCGCCGCTTCAATCTCGGCGATGTTGATCTCGGAGCTGACCTTGGCTGCGTCGACTTGTGTAGCAAAGGCGGTTACCTGCTTGCCGTACAGTTCGACCTTGGCAGTCTCGCCGGCGATCCGCGCCTGATAGAGGTTGTACTTGGCGGTAATGCCCTGGATCTGGGCAATGACCGCGTCGATGCGCAGGCGGGCGGCGTCGATCTTGTTCTTGTCGACATCGATCTGCAACTTCGCCCCTTCCATCTGCGCACGGTAGAGGTCGATCACAACCTGCAGGGCGTTGACCCGGGCCGTGTAGATCTGCACCTTCTGGACCTGCAGTTCGCCTAAAATCTTCGCCCCTTCCATCTGGGCACGGTAGATCTCGACCTTGGCCAGTTCGGCGCGGATCCGCGACTCGAAGACCTCAGCGAGAACCTTGTACCCAGTCAGTCTGGCGTTGAAGGCGTCGACCTTCAGCTTGAAGACATCGATGATCGCCTGCACCCGGAACTTGGCAGCCTCGAAGGCCCGGTTCGCCACTTGGTTGGCGTAGTCCATCAACTGCTTCTCGAAGACCAGACCGCTGGTGATGGCGAACTGGGTGGCCTGCTGGGTGAGATCGGCCCGCTTGTACATGATATCGCGGATCAGGTTAGTGCGGTTGCGGCCTTCCTCGAAGAGGACTTCCTGCAGGGAACTGGACAGGGTGCCGTCCGGCATCTCGCAGTTCCACTGCTCCCAGTTGCTGAGGGCCTGGCTGTAGTTCTTGGCAAGTTCGACGTTGAGGTCGGTCATCGCCCGCTCGAAAATCGCTGTCCATACCTCTTCGGTGTAGACCGCGGTGCCAAGCGTAATGTCATTGTAGAGCTTGGTCCTGATCGCGTCGGCGACATCGGACGAGTAGGTGCCCTCGGTGTAGGCGAACATCGGCTCGGGCGGGGTCAGGTCGGCGGTCGGCATCACGCCGTCGAACTGCAGAGAGTCGAGTATCGGCGCAGCCGGCAGGGAGATATCGTCAAGCACCGGCACCGGCGGCAGGTCGAGCCCCGGAGCGACCGGCAGGGATGGGTCGGAGACATTCGGCACATCGGTCGGCACCGTCGGCAGAGCATCGTCCGGAGCGTCCGGGATGGTGACCGTCGGCTCGATCGCAGTGAGAGTTGGGATAGTGACGTTCTCGATCGTCGCCTCGACCAGCCCTAGCAGGTTGCGCATTGCATTGATGTCGCTCAGGACGACGGCCTGCATCTGGCTGGTATAGGGAGTGACTGCGGTCGGGGTCGGCGGCTCGCCGATGGCCGGCGGGTTGACCTCATCGAACGGCAGGTCGAGGTTGCCCATCGGCACCGAGAAACTGGCGTTGCCAAGAGAGCCGAGAGCACTGGTTGAAGCTGCGTCGTACTGGCTGACCAGGTCGGTGGAGAGGTCGAAGCGGGCCTCGACCAGATCACCGGCAAGGCCGGGATCAGGTGCATCGTAAGCAGGGAATCCTAAACCACCCATATCGTATCTCCTTTAAAGTATCTGGACTGTATCTTCTTTGGTGGTGCGGAGCAAGGCGAGGAAAATCTCGCCTTTGAACAATGTGTCTACCGGCAGGCCGATGTCGGGGATCGTGTGGGCGTATGCGTCGTTGCTGACCACGGTTGGGAACTGTACAGGGCCAGCAAGAGTCCCTTGAGAATTAGGCCCAACATAGTAATACTCCATCCAATTATCAGAGGTACTGCCACTAGCGCGAACAGCGGACATCATTCCCGTTACTCTGGCTATGCTATCTGTGTTATAGTATTTGACTTGATTATCAAAACTCTGCTGATAATATGGGTACTCATTTTCCGACGGACCTCTCAGTGTGAATATGTCTGAGTCTACCCGGAAGCAGTAACTATATGAATGCTCAGTAGTATATACATCGTTCCCAACAGTAACCGTAAAGACGCATCCACCAGATACCGAGGCTGTATGTGTATGAGTTTCCGTTGTATCCTCGACAGAATAACACGATGCCCCATTATCAACATTGTCTCTCTCCAGTCTGATAGACTTCCCTTCTTGGCCAAACCGCTCAACGCCTTTAGTGGATACCGTACTCTCTGAGTTAACAACCCCCGGATACGAAGATCCCCAAGCTACGAGTTCTTTCGCTTGCTCATATTCAGCTATAGCGAAACCTATTGCTGTCTCGCAGTCTCCCCACACATCGGTACAACCCCCGGCATGAACGGAGGTGGTAGTCCCTGACTCGGAAGACTCTGAATTAGGCAGGGCCGCAACCTGCCCAAACACCTCAAATTCTTGGTGGCTCTCCTTTGTGAATGAGTACGGAGGCGGGGCCATCGAGTAACACGCCTTGAACCCCGGATCACCTCCAATGTATGTATATCCTCCTACACAGCAGGTGCCGCTGAACACATAAAACGCTTGCTTCTCGCTAAAAGAAAGCTCTCTGTAATATGGCTCATTCACATCTTCATGATACTTCCATTCAATCTCTGCTGCTGAAGGTCTGACCCCAGTCTGTGCGATGAAGTGCAGGTGCTTCTCGTTAAGCGCTGAGACCAGTCGCATATTCATGTCCGTTTCAACATTATCGTCCATCTCCGCGGCGGGGATGTCGTAGATATTCTCGAAGGCAAGGTATGGCGGCTCAAAGGTTCCGGAAAGGCAGACCACCCAGTAACGATTATCGGTGCTGCGCATAACCGGTACGATCATGTCATGGCGACGTTTATCAATTCGCATCTCCTGCTTGCGCACCGACTTGCCGGACCCGACCTCAACGATAACTTTCTCAGTGCCGAAGACAGTCTGCATCTTGATCGAGCCGATGTAAGCGCCGGTGTCGTCGAAGAAATCCTCACGGTGGCTGTTGGTCATCAGCTTATTGAAGTCGTTGAAGCCGCGGAACTTCTCGAGCAGGCGGTTGGTGTGGGCGAGCGACAACTGCCGGGCTTTGTACCTGTCGCCTTTCAGCTCGATTTTCGTGGTCCTAGCCACGCGGCTTCCTCTCGTAGAACACCGGCGCGAGGGCGAGGTAGTCGAGGGAGAAGTCGCAGCCGGCGGTATTGGCCACCCGCACCCCCCAGTACCGCGCCTTGCCGTAGCGGTGTTTCTTCAGAGTCTGGATATGGTCCTGCTGGACCTGGCCGGTTTTCACCGGTGCCAGGGAGAACGTGCGGGCGGAGGCGGCGGTCTCGTCGCCGGTGATGGTCAGGCTCAGGGTGCCGCTGGCCTCATAGCCGATATCGAAGGCCTCGATCGATTTCTGCGCCCGGCTCTCAAAATCATGCAACGGCAGGTCGACCCACGCACTGATCGCCGTGCCGACATCGGTAGCCCCGCCTTCGACGAAGATGCCGGTCGGGCCGAAGTAGAGCAGGTCGCCGTCGAAGGTTGCGACCGAGGCGAAGGGCACGTTGATATACTGGCTGGGGGCTTTGCCGGCAGTGTTCATGCAGATGGTCAGGCTGTCGCTCATACCGGCCTCCGGTAGCATAGGATTACGCCGTCAAGCTGGGTGGGGGTGGCAGTGTCGAACCGGCCGGTCTGGGAGGCCTCGAACAGGGCCTGCAGGGCGGGCAGGACGATCACCAGCTGACCGGTCAGGTCCTCATAGGCCGTGAACAGGGCCTCGAGGGCCGGCAGGGTGACCTGCAGCGAGGCAGGCTCACCGGCGAAGCCTGAGAACAGCGCAGCCAGCGGCGGCAGGTCGACATGCAGGGAGCCGAGGTTCTGCTGAGTGGCAGTGAACAGGCTCTGCAGCCCGGGCAGGTTGATGACCAGCTCACCCTTATTCTCGACCGTGCCGGCGAACAGGGCGGCGAACGGTGGCAGGCTGACATGCAAGGACCCTGCGGTGCCGACGGTGCCGGTGAACAGGGACTCGAGCGGAGGCAGGTCAAGGGACAGGGCGGAGCCGGCTCCGGCCGAAAACGCCAGACTGGGCATCTCGACATGCAGCGAGCCAATCGATCCGACAGCCCCGGTCAGCAGGACCTCCGGCATCGGCAGATCGACAACCAGACTGCTCCCTCCCCCGAGGAGCACACTGACCGGTGGCAAGGTAACAGCCAGCCAGCCGGGGGCACTGGTCTCGCCGACGAAGGCGATAGCCGGCAGGGTGACCTGCAGCGAGGCGTTGAGCCCCTTGGCCTCGAACAAGGAGGACAGCGGGGGCAGGGAGACGACGAGGTCGGCGATTGACGGTACGAAAACTGTCGGAGTCTGCCCCGTTATCCGCATCTGCACCGTGTACGGAAATGCGGAAGACGCCCCTATTGGTACCGGTGTACTCCCATTTATTACGATTTCCCCAGAAGCGGGAGAAACGGAAAGCGCCGTGCCAGGGATCGGGGTGCCTGGTGTTGCCGTAAGTGCCCCAGATCCGGGGGCGGTACCGACAGCAAGCACAGACCCGGTAATGGTTATCTCGCCGGAAGGCGGGTCAGCGCTGGGAACTGGCGGAAACTCCGCTGTATCTCCAGCGGTTGCGAATGATACCCAATCTATGTCTTGTGTCGAAGTGCCGTACTGCCCAACTCCCGCCCACCCTGAAGTTACTGAAGAATCAGTAACCTCAATATCCCATGAAGCTGGTTCTGAACTGCCATCCGCCCATACCTTCAGTTTTACATCGGTACCGTTCGCTCGTATCCGCATAAGGTATGCGGTATCAACAGCCAACGTCATTGCCGCTGTCCCTAAAGACGTGGACACACCATTGACGTATTTCTGTAGCCCTATGAAGTTACTGTTGACATGAAGATACCCAAAGTATGCCGTCCTCGTCGAAGTAAACCCAGACCCTCGTAACAGCACACGACAGATGCTGTCTACATCCGACCCGGGAATAAATCTAACCAGCCCTTCGACATCGGCAACACTCCCAACATCTCCCCACGACAAAACATAGTAGTTATTGCCGACGACAGTCTGCCGGAGTTTTTTATCCCCGACCATCGCAGTATCGTCCGTTACGATGGAAGTGCCGTCAAGCGTCTCCCACCGTTCAGTCCAATCTCCTGGCTGTATCCCGGTCGTGTACTCAGAGAAATCCGTGAGGAACTGAGCCATAATTTACGCCAGTTGAAAGATGCCAGTTGCCGGGAGTGTGATCAGAAAGACCTGTCCATTTGTGACACTGTGGTCCGCCGGGGCCGTGTCGAGAAGGCTGTAGCAAATCAGGGTTTTGTTGGCATCTGTGTTGTCGTAGAAGACACAATACCTGGCGGCGATCCCCGAAGCCCCAGCGGTCCAACTTGGGTCGTCACAGTCCCATGTAACCGTCCCGGAAGAATCCGTGAACGCCTCGTTGGTGACCGCCAGCCCCCCGGCGGTGTAGCCGTCCCCGGTAATCTCGTTAGCGGAGATGTCCGCCCAATTCGCCTGAGTAGCAAGGTTCGGGGTCCATGTAGACGCGACCAGGGCGCACTTGATATCGTCCGTGTCAAGGTCGATGAGCTTCTGCCCTAGTCGTGCCTTGAACGTGTGAAATACAGCGAATGCTGAAGCAGCCATGTCCTACTCCTTATGCCTGATAGGGTTGAGTCACCTGCGCCGTGTCGCATGTCGTAGTTGCCCCGACAGCAATGGACAGGCTCGACAGTCGCAACTCGTTGGCCCCAACGCCGCAGAGTCCGTCAAACCGCTCGGCAGATTCGGAGGCCCCGGTTACATAGGCGTTCGAGTAGCACCTGAACCAGCCTGCCGTCCCGGCAGCAAGACCAACTCCACTCCACACCTCGCCGGTTTCCTTGCTGGTGATACCTGCGGCTGCATCGCCGAGGTTCAGGCCGTTGGTCGGCGAGCCGGGGGTGAAGGCGCCACTGGCGACCGTGATCCGCAGCAGCTTGGTGCCGGACTCGGCGAGGTCGGCGGTGGCCGGTTGGGCTCCGGAGTAAACCTCAATCACGCAGTTGCGGAAGATCTCGTCGAATGAGCCGCCGTTGCTGCCGGCAGCAACGATGACCGGGTCTTCTGCGATCTCTGTCGACAGAGAGCCGGCCGGAATCTCGAGATACCCTGCAGCGACGGCCGAGACCTTGACCCCGGAGATGTTGTTCGAGGTCGAGCCAGCAACCGAGATATAGTCTCCTGCAACGTAGCCGGCATCGACAAAACCATTATCGGAGTCGGTAATCCGGTCGGTAGAGCCTGTACCTGTGCCATCTCCGAAAGCGAAGGTCGTACCGGTAATCATCTTGGTCGGGTAGCTGTGTTTGGAAAGCATCGCGTTTCTAGCACCGGTGGAAAGTCGTGTAGCCATAATGTGTTCTCCTTAGATATTATGCCTCAATAAGTACGATGTATCTGTCGCCGACCACTGCGGCACTGGCATAGCGCCCCGCCGGGAAGACCAGTTTGTTAAAGGTCAGGTTGGTAAACTGACCGCTTTCATCGCCGGAGCAGATGCCTTCCGGAGTAGTGAACAATACCGCCTTGGGGGCCTTCAGCTTGTCAGCATCGCACCAGTCATCCGACCCTTCCAACACTCCGCCTGCTACCGGCTTATCCCGGCGCAGTTTCTCCCACTGCTGTCCACGGTAAAAAACGACCTCGGTGGTCGTCCCTACCCACAACCCCTGCGTGGTCGGCTGCATCATAGTGACCCTGGACGACAGCAGCTTCATGCCTCGGTGTCGATCGAAGACGCCGTAGAACGACGGCTCGGAGGCGAGAATGGCGTTGTCGACAGCGACCAGGGCGCGGCCGGCGAACCAGCTGACCAGATGGCCGTTCGGAGGATCCGAGTAGACCCGGCCGGTATCTCCGGGGGCGATGTAGTTGCCCTTGCTCCAGAGGTTGTCTACCCCCTTGCGGACAAAGCCCTTCTCGTGGCCGTTGATATAATAGATGCGGTCGGCGATCTGGCGGTAGCGCATCCTGGCCCCGGCAGTCAAGTCGGAGCGGATAACGGTCACCGTGCGGTCGAGGCTCATCTGGTAGAGGGTGCTGCCGCTGACGAACAGGCAGACCTCGCCGGCGGAGAAGCCACAACGGGCGGAGCCGGCCCAGACCAGGGTCCTGCCCAGTCGCCGGGACGGCCGCCCTGACGGGTCGATATTGACATTGACGGCCTGGGCCAATTCGGTGACCCCGGTCTTCAGGTCGTAGGTCAGGCGGACCTGATCGACAGCGTTGTTCAGCCCGGTTGTGGCTGTCAGCAGGGGTACGAACTTCGCCTTTGCCATAATCAGGTCCTGTAGGCCGGATCCATGCCGACCCGGGTTTCCTGGTTGTGGTACCTGCGCATCTGAGCGATGCCGTCTGAGACGTAGCCCTTGAAATTGTCGAGATGGTCCTTGGCCTTGACCGGGTCCTGGGCCTCCATGTCATGGATGTTGAACGCCTTATAGGCCGCCCACTCCACACAAGCCAGCTGGAAGCGAGACGGCAACTCCGGAGCAGCAGGGGGGGCTGTTCCACCACCTTCAGGCACCGCCCCGCTCCCAGCCAGATCGTATCTACTGTACCGCCAGAGATGCAGCGTCAGGACATCCCCATTCTCAGCCGCTGTCGGTGTCTGCATCAACTGGATATAGCCTGTGGTCTGGTCGGTACGCCACTGCGCCGGCGGACCGGTCGCTGTCGCCCCCAGGTCCTCGGGCCATTCATCGGAGACGGTGGTCGAGTCGGGCAGGATCTTGCCGAGCTTCCTCGTCCCGTCCCAGATGTCCAGGACTTGAATCGTCCGGTCCGGGATGGCGTACATGGCGATGCCGGTCTGCAGGGTCAGGGTGTAGTTGGTAATGTCCCGGAAATAGCCGGTCCTCTCGCAGAACTTATCCTGCCCTTCGGCAAGGTAGCGGAGCAAAGCGGTCTCACTCCACCCGGCCGGGGGCGAAGCGGAGTCCGCATTGAGGACCGCGTACAACTCGGTGAGCATCTCAGCCCGGGTCATGCCTTACACCCGCCGCCAGGGGACGGCCGAGAAATGCCGAGTGACATCTTCAGACTCCCCGGTGTACTTATTCTTCTTCTGCTCGACGACAGTCATCTGGCAGGACTCGAGGGTGGTCATGACTTCCCGCGGCACGTCCACAGGGATACCTCGCTTGATCTGATAGACTTTCCCGTTCACTCCGACGACCTCGTAGTTGTTCATCCCGGGAACTTCGTCGATCATAATCCGGACCGTGTCTTTGCCCTTGGGTTTGGCGAGCTCCGCGGCCGGCTTGGCGCCCTTGCCTTTCACCTTCACAACTACTTCATCATCTTCCGGTGGTGCGTTTGGTATGTCAGTCAAACCAAGTTCAAATTCTTCATTTCCAGTCATACATCCCCCTTAAAAGTTTAATTACGGTTGAACTTCACTCACAAGAGAGGGAGTCGCCCCCCTGCTCCTGTAAGTGCCTTTCGACTAGATTACACGCCCCAGATCTCGAGCAAGAACCTGCCGGCAGTGTACGTTGCCGCAGTGCCTGCGGCACCGGAGGTGAGATACAGATATTTGTTGGCTGCCACATCGACAAGCAACGGTTTGGTAAGCCCGAGGGTCCATGCTCCTCCGGCCGTAACGAGAGCGGTTTCTACCAAGTCACCAACCGCCCCATCGTAGGCACCGGTGCCTTCGGTGGCAGCATAGAGATCAATGTCAGTCACACCACCAGTAGGCGCCTCGAGACAAGTCAACTTGCCTCCCAGGTACGTCCCGTTTACGGCCGCAGTAAACTGGCCGATGTGTGAGACACCACTGAGCCCGATGATATCGAGGTCCGTGGTCGTCGACTTGGCGCCGGTGAGATCGATCAGGATCGTGGTCTTGATCATACCCCCGACCCGTTCAACTGCGCTCTCGTAAATCGTGCCGGTACCGGCGAAGCCTGCCCCGGGAGCCATGGCGTCCTGGGCCGAGAGGTCGGCGGCATAGTTGAGTTCAGCTACTGTAGCGTTGAGCCCGCCGATGGTCGGCATCCCGCTATTGGATGTTTCCAGATAATCGGTAATTACTCTCTGGGTCTTAACTTCTTGTCTGCTCATAGTTTCTCCATCAGGTAGTGTTTGCCCGCCTGAACAGGTAAGGGGGTTAGCGGAGAGCCAGCCAGCGAACTACGTCGGCCGCGGTGTCACAAATGTCAGTACCGAGCGTGAACCCGGGGCCTTTGCCTGACATATCGTAGCACGATACAGTGGAGGCGGCGGCATCGAATGTCGTCTCCGTGGTAAGGCTGGTGGTCGTAGCGATTGCGGCGACTACGCGGGTCTCACCGTTGACCATGATCTTATCTCCGACAACCAGTTCGCCGATAAAGTTGGTGCTGGTGCCGGTTACCGTGGCGGACCCAGCCGTGACAGCGACGGTGCCTGTGATCGTCGACCCAGCCGCCCTTCCTGCATACAACGAAATCGAGCCGGCAGCGTTAACCGACCACTGAGTGTCGGCATGGTTGCCGTTGTCGAGTGAGGTGCCTGCAGACATCCCGGAGAAATACTCATAGGATGCGAGATTATTGACATTGAATGCTCGAACGTACCGCGGCTGCCAGCCGAGGATGACGTTCATCGCGGAGACCGGATCGTCGACAACGAAGGTCCCAACTTTCTGATACTGATCTGCGTGGTTCAAACTCATATCGAAATCCTCCTGCTAAATTTTTAAGAGAAAGGGGCCGGAGCCCCCCTCAGATATTACAGTTCAGGAATGGCCACTTCTGCGCAAGCACACCACAGTTGGTTCAAAATTAACGCTGCGAAGTAGGTCTTCCAGCCGATGTGCCCTCGCTGACCGAGCTTGTCGGAGTCACTGACGATTCCCGGGTTCTTGACGAACGGGGTCAGAGCAGTAGCACCCTTGAGCGGGGTGACGGCCGCGCAGTCAGCGGCGATGTAAATCACCGGGTAGACATCAGCCTTAACACCTGTCGTGGAGATCATCGTGGTGCCGGAACCGGCCTTGTCACCGCCGCCGTCAGCCCATGGAGTGAAGACCGTCGAGGTGAGATAGCGAACATTGCCGACGGAGCCAATCTCGGTCGGGTAGCCGACCATTGAACCGTAGTCCACCACGTCCTTAAACCCGGCCATCTTCTGAACAACATCCTCGATATCCGGATGGACAAAAGCAATGAAGCTGGGTTTGACGTTTACCGTCTCCATGTTCGCTGAACTGGAGAGTTTCTTGGTGATGACCGAGGCGTTCTGGCGTTTGAAGCCGCGGGTGATCTTCTGCTGCAGGGTCTTGGTCAGGGTCGTATTGACATCGGTCCTGACGTTCGAGTTGGCGAAATACCGATTGGTAGCGGCCCGCATGATGTAGAACAGCCGGGTCTCAACCGACAGGGCGGCCTGTTTGGCCAGGATGTCGCTGTACTCCTTGATGATCGGGTCCTCGTGGGTATCAGCTACCTTATCGGTAATGCCGACCCAGTCGCCCATCTGGGCGAGTGTGGCCTGATAATCCGTGCTGGTGATGGCGCTGCCGGCCGGGGTTACGCCCTCGGTCAGATCGGCGGTGGCCGCGGCCAGGGCCTCATACCTGCGGAACTTAATGGTATCCGAAGAGTTGCGCGGGATGGGCTTGGTCTGCAGGAACGGCTGCATGACCAGATCGGGGTCGGCCCTCTTCAACAGGTCGGCGGCAACCTTGCCTGCGGTTCGATAAGAAATGTCACTGACGGTCTGTGTGGTCATAATTCTTGCTCCTCCTGAATGGTGGGGTTACGCTTTCGCGGCTTCCTGTGCGAACGCTCCTTCAAAGTCGTCCTCATCAATGCCACTCTGCTGCGTCGTCTGCCTGCTCCTGATGCCTTCCTGGGCTTTGAGCTTGGCTTCCTTCGCAGCGGCCTCTGCTGCTGCTTTGGCGGCGGCAGCATCCGGCGCCGCGCCTGGTGATCCCGGTGTCTGTGCGCTCCCGGTATCCTTCTTAAAAACATCGTACAATTCGATAATGTCGTCGGTGTTGCCGTTGTCGAGGACCTGGTTATAAGCGGCCTTCAGAATCTTCGGCTGCGAATCGACCCAGGCCTCGACCTGCGGAAGCGTGGTGAACGCATCCGGGTGCTTGGCGAGGATAGCCTGCTCGTGGGCATTGCGGGCGACGTTCTGGGTTACTGCTGCGATCGGGGCGAGCTGAGCGAGAACGGCGTTGACCCGCTGCTCAACCATGTTCTCAACCCTGGCCAAGATCACCCGAGAGAGCACGGCGTTGGCGGCGGTGACCTCTGGGAAATTGGCCTCAAGCGTGTCGAGGATGACCTGCTCGTCGGCGGAGACATTCTCCTTGCTGGTGCGAGCGGCTGCGTCATCGGCAGCAGCTTTGGCTGCGGCGTCAGCGGCTTCCTTGTCAGCCTTGACCTGGGCATCAGCCGCGAGCTTGGCAGCGGCCTTGGCGGCAATCTCGTCTACGGTGGGTGCGGGCGGCGCGATCGGAGGCTCAGGCACTACCGGTGGGTCAACGGGAGGATCGACCGGCGGAGGCTCTGGCGGTGCAGGAGGCTCCGGGGGAGTTTCGGGCGAGTCTACGGGAGGCTCGGTGAAGCCTTCCTCTTTTTTATCAGGATCCGGCAGTCCGGCGGTGGCCTCGAAGGCGAGGTCGAAATCAGTAAAAGTCGTATCTTGTTCTGTATTTTCCATTGTTTCTCCGGTTTGTTAGAAGCGTAACAATATTTTATTGTAAAAGTCAATCAAAAAGCTGTATCAGCGACTTACATTCCTGCGATTTTCCGCGAGCTTCGGCATTTTCGCCGTCCTCCAACTTGTCGCGGTGCCTGTCACGCCGAAGCTGGAACAGTTCGAGGAACAACTGCACCGGCTCGGCGGTCTTGTAAGTCTTGAGAATGTCTTCAATTTCCGCTTCCCTTTCCTTGTTTGCCATTTTTCTTCTCCCCCTCTTGCGGTTTTACTGCGGTAAGTAGTAAGGTTTTCAGATTTTCCAACTGCACCTTGTCCTGCCCTGTCTTGGCATTGGCCAGGTTCTGCTCGACCCGCGACAGGATTTCCTGGATCGTGGCCTCAGCAGTTGCTGCTACTACCTGCGCGTCGGTGCGCTGTTTCTCAGCCGAGGCGGTGGCGGCCTCAGTCTTGGCAGTAGTCAGCCCCTGCTCGACCTGGGCGGCCTGCGAGGCAGCGGCCCGCATATCGGCCAGTACCTGCTTGGCCTCAGTCTCCGGCAGCATCCGATCCACCGGCAGGTCCCGGGCCTTGAGGCGATCGATCAGCAGGCCGTAGGTGTCGAGGATGGCCCGCTCCTCCGGAGTCAGGGTGGAGACGAACTGGTCGAGGGCGGCGCCGCGGACTTCCTTGGCAACCAGAGAGAGATTACCCTTGGCCAGGACTTGATAATCCCCCTTGATCTCTTCCTCCGGATTGAACTCCATATTCCACTGCAGCATCGATCCGACCAGTGATGTGGTGAACTTGTCGAAGGCCCGGACGGTGTCTTTCGTCACCATGTTCGCCGAGCCCATCATCATGCTCATGTTGTTCGAGGTCCTGAACGCCTCGCCGAGCGGTTGCTGCTGCATCGCCCCCATGGTGTAGGCCGGCAGATTGCTCTCGATGTCCAACTGCTGGCGCTGCATGGTGATGATACTGAGGATCTCGGCAACATGCGACTGGGTCGTGACTGCCCGCACTGCTGGATACTGAGCAGCGACCCCGTCGCCCTCACGTTCTATGGTCATGAACGGATGGATAGGTCCGATGCTCTTACGCCCCCTGGCCAGCAGCTCGACATTGACTTCGAGGATGGGGCCAGCCGTTGCTGCCATATTGTCCATCAGCGCCCTGGTAGATGCACAGATCGACATCTGTGAATCCCTAATCTCCTCCGGCATCCCGACACCGGTGAGGCCACTGTCCTCGTCCTCGGTGTAGATGAAGGCGTGATACTGGTCGGAGGGGCGTTTGCCGAAGGGGGCGACTACGGCCTTGATCACAACGTCGTCGATGAACCAGATGTCAGCGAGGATGTCAGTATCGAGTTCATCATCCGGAATGTCTACCCCAACGCTCTGCAGGGTATGCCCCGTCCTGAAACCAAGACTGCGATAGATTTCATACCTGCGAGCAGTGCGATCAGCGAGGTTCGCCGTCTTATCGAGGATATGCAACTCTGCCTCGTAGGACTTGGCCATGTAGTTACCAGTAGGATGATCCCTGATATACTGCTTGATGACATGCCCAATGAAATCTTCCCGCTTAGATAACTCACGTAAGTCGTGGCGACTGAGTACCGATCTTTCAAACACTTCGTCCTGCTCTTTCCACCGCTTGGCTGAGAGGTCGGGGTAGAAGTCCCATATCCGCACATCCTCGGGGTACGGCCGGCGGATGGTCTTCTCCTTGGCGGCGTAAACACCGGTAACCGGATCCATTTCCCAGTAGCGTTCTTTCTGGGTCCTGACCATCGGGCAACGAGCAATACCGAAGCCGTAAATATAGCCACTGCGGGTGACTTGTTTGCAAAGCTGCGGATAGTCTACATCGGCGTCTGAGAGCTGGTCGGCGATCTCGGTCTCCATCCTGCCCTTGCGATCCTCGGCGAACTCCCTGACCGCCCGCTCGATCGTCTCGCTGCTGACCGGCTCCCCGCTCTGCTGCAGGTTGGCGAGGATGTTCTCAAGGGCGTCTTTGGGGATAGAGGGGGATGGCGATACACTCAGGGTCCAGTTGCGGTCCTGGCTCGGGAACATCATCTCCATCATCTTGGCCACCCCGCCCTTGATTTTGACCTTGGTGTCTCGAGGATAGACGTGACTTCGCTCGTCCTGGATATACTGGAGGATATCCGGGTCGTATTTGCCGAGGTACTGGCGTAGATTCTTCAACCACTGCGCCTCACAGAGAGCCCGGTCGTTGATGAACTGGGCGAGGGTGCCCTTCAGGTGGGTGCCGAGCTTGGACAGTTCATCGAAGTTGTATTTTGCCATTTAGTATCCCTCGCGTTGAGCAGGTCTGTATGGGTTGTGGGTAGCCAGTGGATTAAACTGGTCATCATAAACTGTGTAATCAGCGGGGTCATATTTCCTGCCGGTGAGGAACATCGCACCATATTGTCCGCCCTCTACGAGATGCGAGCAGGGATGAGACTTGTCTGGCTTCTCGCCATATTCCTCACCAAACGCCTGCTTTTTGCGAGGGTATCGATAACTGGAAGCCATGGCCCCGATGAACGACTTGCAGGCAGGGTCAATGAGAATGGCAGGCTCACCGTCTGGGTACATGGAAAACAATTCGTCCAAGGCCTTTATCCTGACCTCCGGGTCGTTAGTCGACGCCGGCTTGGCGATGTATCCAGCGTCCTTGAACTCCTTGAAACTCGTGCCCTCATCAGAGTCCGCTCGCCGCACACCGGAGGGGTCACCGATCACGACGATCGGATTGGTAGGAAAGGTCGTCATCTGCATCGGCCGAAACCGACTTCTAATATACCGCTTCGTGCCCATGTCGAACGCCGGTGTTTCCCGCAAGACAAATATTCGTCCGTCCTCCTGCATCTGCATCCATAGGCCTGCGGGGGTGAGCCCAAAATCTTGTCCAACAATTACAGGTAGATATGGATTAATCGGCAGCGGTGTTTTCGATACGTGACGGTCCCGCCTGAAGGTCGCATGATAGACTGGCTTTCCTGACAATGAGGGAGCATATAATCCATGCACGTAGGTATCTACCCACGCCTTGGTTTTGCCTTTGGCGAGTTCCTGGTAATAATCTGGTCGGAGATTCTCCACGTTCTCGGCTTCCAGCGAAGTCCCGGACGGCTGATGGAACGAATCTACCTCCATCACTGAATCGGGGTTGTTCTCTTCTATCGGCTGGTGCTCGAGGATCTTATACCACATGCTCTCAAACTCGGGAGGGTTGGTATCGGCCAGTACAAAACTGCGGTACTCAGGTACATCACTTCTTCTTGGAAACCTGCCAACCCGGCTCATGATAGCCTGAAGAATTTCCAAGGGGATTTCTCTGGCCTCATTTATCCATGCTGCACTGGCCTCCATAGAAAGCACTCGCTGAACGTCCTCTGGAGAGTCGAGCGCCCTGAACATAATGTCGGACTCTACATCCTTAAACCTCAACTGGAAGATCATTTCAGATTCCTTCCATTTTCCGAAGACTCCTGGTTTGATCCACTCAATCCAACTGCGTAACGTGGTGTCTTTTAGTTGCTGGCGGGTTTGGCCGCTCCACACTGCTTTCCCGTTCCTGCGCACCAAAACGACATGACTTGGCACTGTAACGCAGTATACCATTCCATCATATTCCGCTCGGCTCCAGTTGTTGCACCGAATAATTGGGTTCTCTCGTTTAGGCTGTCGGATAGTTAAGCAATAACCTTCGCTGCTGTTATATATCGGATGTGCAGGAGATATCTGCATAGTGCCGGCTTGATGGCATGTCGTCAGTCGCGCAGCCCTTCCAGATCGAATGATCATTTCATGCAGATCATTAATGAGATCTTTCGATGAGGAGTACAGCCTGTCCACATCATGCTTCCCGGTTTTGTGAACGCCGTCTCCTCGCTGAAAACCTTTTATAAATGCTGCCGCATATTCCCTCGGAGCGTCCTTTATATACTGAGGAAGTTTTTTCGTTGTCGACTTACCATACTGAGAAAGCTCAATGATCAAGTCCTTTACCCACTGTTCCTTGGTAGACACAACAAAGTCTAAACACCCTTGTTTCTGCAATTCATTCCAAGTGAATCCCACCGCGGCAAGCAGGTTCGCTACATACTCCCTGTCGTGCGTTCTGTGGGTCATTGTTAGTCTATAGTGATTCCCTCGTGTATCTGTCCGAGGATACACTCCGGCATACCCCTGTGCGAACCAAAAGCCGAGAAACTCCCAGTATACTGGCAAATGGCCCGGTCGTTCGCCCTTCCAATCACAGATAGAAGTCATCCGGTGAAGTTCGCCGATACCTTCAATCTCCTGCGCCGGCACATGCTCATAATCGAACCATATCTTTTTACGTGTGCGCCGCGTAGATACCCACAACTCGTGGTCGGGCGTAATGCAAAGGTCGACATCCTCATTAACGATGTTGATCATGTCCCCCTTGTATGGCGCAGCATGGTAGTAAGACGGCTTCTCAAACGTGAGCACCCCATCTACCCGGGTCGCGACTTTGTCTTCTGGGTGCAGATACTTAAATGGCACCCATCCACGCTGCTCGGTTAGAATCTCTGTCTGATCGTCGTAACAGTTCCTGACTACGACATATCGCGATCGCCGAATACCATCGGCGCACGGAGGCATCAGCATAGCTTGGCGAAACACCTCAATGATGCAACCTACTGATTTTCCGCTCCCGACAGGTCCTTTTATGGCTCGAAAGAACGCGTCGGAGCGCATAAATTTCGACACTGTAGGTGGTGCTGTGTAATTAAATTCGTAACTCATCCCCCCATCTCCTCAGCGCACTGTACACAATATTGACACCCCGGCGCCGCCCGTCTGCGCCCCTCGGGGATAGGCTCCTCGCACTCCAGACAGTGAGTCCGAGACTCGCCCTGCATCTGCGGACGGTTCAGCAGCAACTGCTTCAAGTGCAGTTCCGACAACTCCCAGGCGCGGTCAAGCTGGTCGGCCATCTAGTCTCCTCAAGGTCAGTGCGTCCATGTAACAATCACCTATTGCGCGGAAAATTGCAACGAAATCAACGATCGAGTTATTCTCATTGACCAGCAACCGATTACCGGTGGTCTTCAGATGCAGCCCCGGCAGCCACCGGTCGCAGTTGCCGCAAGCGGCGCAGAGGAAAGGGTCAATAATTAGCTCATACATCAGTCTGTATCCTCTGCTCCGTAGAGCAGGTTGTTTGCAATTCGATCCATCCAACCACGATTATTTTCTTGCCAGTTAGAAAGGTCTTTCAAAAACTTTATTCTAGCAGCAGTAATAATCATCACCAAATCTGAATCAGAAAATGATAATATCTTCGCTCGTGTATATGGACCTATTATCCCATCTGGTTTAACTCTCTCTCCACCAATAATAATATTCATATATCGCTGAAGTTCTTTAACTGCTTTACGAATACCACTATGAACAGAAAAATCAATCAATTGAAACGTAATACCGTCTGGTAATGTTCGAGAAGAAATAGGTGTAATAAAATCTGTTAAATAAATGCCTGCGGCTTGTTCAAGAGTTAAACTCTTAATATTCAAATATGGATAAGATCGTTTACTGATCCCCCACTTAGTTTCGCCTCCAGGATCAGCTTTCGGAGAACGATTGGTATAGCCTCCCTCATGCCCATTGATCCTGATCAACCACTTCTTTATTGTTTCAAGAGTGGCCATCTTTCTCTTCCTCATCTTGGGCAATTTTCAAACAATCTTGTAAAGCTTTAATTCTTACAGTTGCATCAATACCAGTAGCTGTGATAATACCTGCATCATCTTTCTCAGGCACTCGGACAGCGCAGTCGAGCAGTTCCTGGATTCGTTGGACTGTGCTCATATCAATTTCCTGTAAGGGCTTTTTTGACATTGTTGACAACGGTTTCCCACCAGCCGATAAGGGCTATTCCCCCCATACCAGTGAGGATTGAAATAACAAGAAATCTCCTAGCGATTGTTTTGCTATCATCCATTGCCGCACTGAATTTTTTATGCGAGTCAACCATTGCCTTCAAGTCTTCATGTGTGATATCTCCAAATCGGCAAGTTATTCCAGCATGAGGGACTCGCCGGCCGACAGTATCTTCGATGATGGAAGTTATGCTGGCGAGGTCGTCAGCGGTGAGGCTGTTCTGTCGTTTCTGATACTTTTCGTGGTCATAGACTTCTTCCATTTCCACCACTTCCAAGTCTCGATTCTCTGCCATCTCGCTCAACCTTTCCGACCCTCCAGCCGGCGTAATCACGCTTTTTCCAAAAACACGCACTCTCCGTGCTCATGCAGGAGTCTATCCATTTCGTCGGCCACGATCCAGACCTCCCCGTCCACGCCGTGTTCCATTCCCCACGACTGAGCGATGCCTACCGCCCCGGTGTACTTGTTGTACCAAGTTGCCGCCACGCAGTGCCCACCGTCGATTGGTCCGCCGATGCGGATACGTCCGTCAGACTCTGGCTCGGACATTCGGGAGTACCAGGGGATTCCCACAACCGCCGTTCCGAAATAGCCGAGGCCGAGAATCAGTTCATCAATGGAAAACGCCCATCGGTATGATTTGATCAGCCCGAGGCGCTTGAGTTGTTTCACGCCTTCAAGTAGGGACGTTCCGCCCATGCGCGGGGATGCACCGGGATACTCGCCGCCGGGGAATGGGTCGTTTTTCTGCGCTTCCCAGTAGATTTGCTCAATGGCAAACCGCTCGTCGTAGGTTTCAAGATTACCGATATTCGGCTCGTAGCGCATGGCATTCGTCAGACCCATGCCGACACAGGCCCCTTCTCGGCCTTGATCGAGATGGTTGCCCGGTGCCTTGATTCGCACCTTGGAAATCTTTTCCAGTCCATCCCATGCAAGGGTTTTTTCAAGTATCGCCTCGGTCACCCCAAACGACAGAGAGCGCGGGTCGAATTGCACCAGCCTGTCAAGTCTTGGGTCGCTCGTTTCTGTTCCGTCTCTGAGTATCATTTCATGCCCCTATGATTCATCCGCGTGATGTTTCGTGTCGGTTGCATTCAACCACCTCGCTGTATTTGCCAGGATCATTCGCAGTTCATCTGAGTACCCGAATCTTTCCTGGTTTTGGTTGACACTCTGTATGATATCACCGTCAGCATGTCTCAAAGTCGCTGCCTTCCAGTCGCAAAGCATTTCAACCAGATCAACCAGCGTCATCCGTTCAAGTGGAGATTGCACCCATGGCCCATTATGCTCTGGCCCAACCGTAAAGTATTCGGGATGATGCCGATTCATAAAATAGTGGTGGTCAAGGGCAACCTGCATTTCCTTTAGGTAGGTTTTGTACTCCTCAGAGCCATAGGTGCATTCACGTAATTTTGGAGTATATATTTCAAATATTTCAACTTCGGGGGACTGCAGCTTGCTTTGGTCATGACCTTCAGCCCTTACCAGTAATTCCTTTATGACAGTTCCGATATAATTCCTGACTGTCTCAATGTGTCGCATTGTCTTAAATTTGCTTTCGCTCATTTCACACTCCTGGGATGCCAAGTGAATTGGTGTTGTACGCAGTCGGGCCAACCTTGCGATAGTTCGCCCACGGAATGCCGCCGCCGAGCCTGACCATGCAATACGCTCCCCATGCCCGATACTTCGCCCCGGTTGCCGCGATGGTCACATCTCGCAGGGTTGCATCAAAGAATTGCCGCGTCTCTCCGATACAGACCGGGATGTTTCCACCGAAGGCGTATTTATGGCCGTTCATGATCGCCTCTGCCCTTGTGCCGGGGTTGTAGTCTCCAAAGTCGGGCGTGAGCAAATAGCCATGCTGATATCCGAAGTCGTGAGGAAGTGAGCCATAACGAAGGATTCCCATCGGTGAGGCTATCGGCCAGAGGGGGCGCGGGACACTGGCAAAGTCGGTCTCAAACCCTTCCGGGATGATTATCGGTCTGCTATTACCAATCTGATACACCCAGTCTTCAAGCAGTCTGGACTGGATGCCGCCCTTGATAAACTCGAATTTTGGCTCTGGAAAATGGTTCATATCTCTCCTAACGATGGCATGGTAGGGCGAATCTGGCAAAACTCGCACTCCTGATCTGCACATTTTTCGTCAAGCCATTCGTCACATACAGCGCAAAACCAGGAATCGTGAAAGTCTGAGTAATCACCCTGCTCTCCGCATTTTGGGCAAACATGCAAAACCCTGCTCATTGTGATCGCCTCCACTCCCAAGGCCGAACCGGCGCAGGCTGTGCCCACAGTCCGACCCGGTTGCCCGCGCTGATGCCTTGCAGTGTGCTCCATGCCGTGCAGAATGATTTCCGGCAATACTGAGGGTATACCCAGGCGTAACCGGCGAGGATCAACTGCTCTTGCAGGTTCTGCGTGCCGTACATCACGATTGCCGACCTTCGCCCCCACCCGCCGTCGCCGGTAAATATGATGTCGACCATTTTGCCGTTTACAAAGGTCTCTGTAAAATTTCTTGCAGACATTCCGTACGCTTGTTTTATTTCAGGGCTGTCGACGCCATAGAGCCTGATTGATTCCGTTTTCCCGGAAAGTGTGACTTCGATTGTGTCGCCGTCGATTACTCGCGTCACCCGGGCCAGTTCGGCTTGGGCTGAGGTGGCGAGTAAGAGAATGAGGATTATTGCCTTGATAGCCATCATTCAGCCCTGTCGGTACATTTAATTTCCCATGGATGATCTATCTTGACTGGGCCATATATCGGCGGAAACGGCTGAAATGGCGCAGGCCCTAATTTATGAGGGTACGAAGGGGGAACATATACCGGAGAAGGCGCATTCTTGGTAAACATCCCGGCAAGTGCCGCATGAAGTTCAATCGCCTCTGCCACTGTCAGTTCAATTGATTTCTCGCCGATATTTATCGTGATTGTGATTTCCATGTCTCTCCTATGGTTTTTCGCACAGCTTTACACCTGTTGATTGTTTCCTGAACCAGTCGCAGGATTTATCCGCCCTGCCGTTGCAGTCGAACGAGAAGCAGGGGCCCTCTTCCTTGCAGTAGCGGTCCTTGACTGCGTGAATACCATCTTCGTCTCTTGGTTCCATGTGCAGGCTATCCTCAGCAATGACTCTCATCGGCAAACCTCTCTTGAGATTTATTCCCGGTAACACCCCTTGCACTTGTCGCTGTTCCTGTTTCTACAGATCATGCACGGCTCAATGTATTCAACCTCATCAAAAAGGTCAGGCTTTCCTTCTTCCATGACACCACCACACTCGCAGGTCGTTCCCTTCACTTCATCCTCAACGGTTTTGCCATCTTCACAGACTGGGCATACAAATCGTTTCATTTCTCCCTCCAGGGAGGCTTGTCAGCCTCAACAATCATCCTCGTCGCTAGGATACCCACATACCGGGCAATAGCCTCCGTAATACCTGTGTCCGCAATTTTCGCAGGTTGTCATTTGCGCTCAGTTGTAATACATGGTGACGGTATTGCTCTTATCGCCGTATGCAGCATGAAGATAGATACCGCCGTGGCTGGTGCCAGTATCTTTGTCACCTTCGCCGTTCGGACCTATTCCTGGCTTGTAGACGAATCCATCTTTATTTTGAGATGACGGTATATCGCAGGTATCGGGATTATTCCCACGGCAATTCTTGGAGGTGTTCTTTATTGTGTACTCTTTCCCGCTGGCGAAAACGAATTTGATCTGGCTACCGTAAGACGGGCCTTTCCCCGAGATTCTCCAAGCCTTTCTCCCCCCGTTCCTTTCACCGTAGCTCGTAAACACCTTGCTTTTGCTGTACCCGATCGTCGGAGTGCTCGGCCCGGCAGGTGTATCGCTCGACCCACTCACAGCCGTACAGGTCTGGCCGTCGCTGGTCTGAACGACGAACTTCAGCGGCCTGGAATACTGATCCCCGGACTTGCTCATGAGGAAAACAGGGGCGTTCTTGTATGGCTTGCCCAGTCGTGCAACCTCGCCATTTACCGACACGGCTGTAATTGATCCTGCTTGCAGTGTGCGAAATAGGATCGCCGCCGCGCCGTTGCCTTGATCGCTGTCTCGCTCAAATGTAATCGGCATCGTGCAGACCTTGCCGGTCGGCGGCACGACAGGAGGCGTTACCGGAGGAACAACCGAGCCGCCTGGAAAGTATTGGTTACAAAGAGCGTTGCACTCTGCGAGAGACGTTGGGATTGCTTGCGCCCCTGCGGTTGATGCCAGGAGCAATGCCAAGAGAACGACCAGCCATCTCATCAGTCCACCTCTTCAACTGTGCCTGCCGGCGCATCTTCGAGGGCTTCGGGTTCGGCAATTTCTTCCTCGACTGCCGGAGGCACAACCTTATCGGTTGGATTAAGCGATGGCAGGCTCGGGAGAATGCTCTTAACCTTGTTAGCCATAGCATCCATCACACCACTTGCATCAAGGTCTGAGTTGGAGTCCTGGTTGGTTTCCTCAATGATAATGACCGTGTTCCCTGCGCCGCCGCTGTTTGTCGATCCTGCCCCGGTCTGGTTACCTGGAGATTCTGAGAGGCCACGGGCTACGACCTGCGGTTGAGCACAATCTGGTGCGCCCTGATTGAATGTGTACTCAGCATTTTTGATTGTGCAGGAAGTCAGCAGAAGCAGAATGGCAATTATCAAGTAGCTCTTTTTCATAATTTCCCCTTTGAATTTTAATACCATTTGTCAGCCCCTCCTTTGCAATGCTCAAGCTCATGCTTCATCAGAAAGCTCGGTGCCCAGACTTCACATCTCTGTACTCCCCCCTTACCGTCCGGGATTACATCAGCGCAGGCCCAGATCCCACCAAAGAAGATAAGGGTGAAGACTGGCCGCTCTTTCAGCATCTCCCAGTGGCACTTTGCCATTGCTACAGGAAGAAGAACCTCGTGAATTTCCAGATCAGGAATATCTACAAGTCTTGTTTCATGATCAATTCCTGGAAGAAAACTTCCTCCGGGCGTTGGAGCACAGGCTGAGAGTGTGAACAGAGCAAAGATGAGCAGAAGATTTGCCATCACTTCGCTGTAATGTTGGTAATCCTCGGCTTCGGACCCCAGTCAATGAACAGATAAGGGTCAGATTGCGGAGACTCCTGCCCATCGCTAAAAAGTGCAGAGAGGGTGTACCTGGTAATCTTCGCCGTCAGCACAACATCGCAGGTGCCAATCCTGGCTATCGGAACGCTCCATTCACAGGTTGGTTGACCTTCCTGATAGAGTTTGAACCCAGTCAGGCTGAGGTCAGATGGAGTATCGTATGACCACTCGACAGTGATGCTCCGATTCCAACTAGGTGTTGCACTGGATATCTCAGGCCAGAAAAATGCTGTGAGCAGCATCACCAAAATCCATAACCATCCTTTTGTTACAAGTTTTTTCATAATCCCTCCAATGAGCATTTCCACACGTTCGCAACCTCGACCCCATCTACTGTGGTTGGTTGCCAGATCATGACACCCCTAAATATCTATCAGCCTGCATCTGTTCAGTAGCATCCAAATCT
>Ga0209727_1000979_pt1 | contig 26520 bp, 24 predicted proteins | sample RifGroC1_FD_183995 | JGI IMG/M metagenome (GOLD analysis project Ga0209727, IMG submission 183995) | Groundwater microbial communities from Rifle, Colorado, USA - Groundwater C1 (SPAdes) (version 2) | ecosystem: Environmental > Aquatic > Deep subsurface > Groundwater | place: Rifle, Colorado...
TATTTACTGCCATATCTGACACAATTTATGACCTCTCATTTAGATACGGGAGTGACTCATACAGCATCTATTGTCCAAAGAGCAGGTTCAGGACATGAAAGATTAGGCATGTGGATGCAAATTTTGCATGCGATTGCAGAGCGTCCCTTGTTTGGTTATGGCTGGAATCAAACAAGTATTGCTGTAGTTGAGAGTATTGAGTTCAATACTGTTCAAGTTTGGTTTAATAGTGCCCACAATATTATCCTTGATCTTCTAATTTGGAATGGTGTTCCGCTCGGTGTTTTGATTGTTGGATATTTATCTCTATGGTTGTTATGGTTAAACAAGACGGCAAAAGATAGTACCTCAATTATCGCGATTATGATGGTTTGTGCGATTTTGATTCATGCTATGTTGGAGTTCCCGCAGCGTTATGCGTATTTTCTGTTGCCAATGGGTTTCTTACTGGGGCTTATTCAAGCACAAACACCGCAATTAAAAGGTATTACCATTAAAAAAAATGTCGTGCGTTGTGTATGGTTGATCAGTGTCATTGTTCTTTTGTTGATCTGGCGGGATTACAAACTGTTTCAGGATAACAGTCGTCTTATCTTTAAAGGTAAACAACCTACCGAAGAAATATTGGGTAGCTCAAGAATTTTATTATTAACACAATTTCAGAAGCGTTTAGATTGGATAGCCTTAGATCCTAAAATAAGGTTTTCTGAAGCGCAGTTAAGTGAATTTGCTGAGATGGTGAAGAATAAGGCGACACCGTATAACTTGAAGAAATTTGCACAAGTATTGGTCTACAATCAGCAAAATAAGGAAGCTGAGAAATACCTTTACATACTTAATCGTTTGTATAAAAAAGATGTGAGTTTGGCTGACATTATTGAGTTAAATCAATAGTCTAAATGATAAAAAAGAGCGACATTAAGTCGCTCTTTTTTTATATGTATTAAAGTTGGCTTTGAATATAGTTTTCAATGCCAACATTTTCAATAAGATCTAATTGAGTATCTAACCAATCCCAGTATTCTTCTTCTTTCTCTAGAATTTCTTGAACTAAATCACGTGTTACATAGTCTTGTTGCGTTTCTGATAGCTCTACAGCTTGCTTGAGTGCTTCAATATTTTCTTTAACTTTGCGAATGTCGCAATTTAGGACTTCTTCTGTGTGCTGTCCGATGTAAAGTTTGCCTAAGTGTTGCAGATTTGGTAAACCTTCAAGAAACAAGATGCGTTCAATAATCTTATCAGCATGTTTCATTTGGCGAATAGATTCTTTGTATTCAGCTGAACCTAATTTTTCAATTCCCCAATCATTGAACATACGCGAGTGTAAAAAATATTGGTTGATCGCAGTTAAATGGTGATAAAGCACCTGATTCAATTGATTAATGACTTCACGATTGCCTTTCATTGCACTTACTCCGTAAACATCCAGTAATGCCCTAATCGCTAAGGCAATTTACATTATATTAATCAACAAATGGATTTGGCGCGAGTAATTTATTGAACGGCAAATGAAAATCACAATCAAAAGCAGAAGATGTGAGTCTCATTTGCATAGAGAAGGTTAAAGAAAGAGTTAATTTTAATAGTGGTAGTTAAAGCAGGGTTATTATTAAAATATTTGAAAGGAGTTATGCAGCGACAGAAATACGTGCTGCAATTTCAGCGAGTTCTTCATTGATAATTGAACGAGCTTCAGGAACACAGCGACCACAACAAGTGCCTAAGTCGAGTAAATCACGAATTTCACGATAGCTTTCAGCGCCATTTGCAACAGCGTCTTTGATATCTTGGTCTGTGATTCCACGGCATAAACAAACATACATGGGAGTGATCCACAAATATTAATGCGATAATTGATATTATTGATAATTATTATCGTTTGTCAATGAATTTCATTCTGATAGTGAATATATTCTTATTGAGAATTTGAATAAAAAAAGATCATTTGAGAGGAAATCCGAGTTATACACGGAATTCCTCGCGAGATTGATGACCAATTAAAAATGCAATTTATTAATTAAGTATTTAATTTTTTTATAGATTATTGGTTAATAATAACGATGCCATCCATTTCAACCAATGCACCTTTGGGAAGGCTAGCAACCCCCAATGCTGCACGAGCAGGGTAAGGTTGTGCAAAGTATTCGCCCATGATTTGATTCACAAGTTGGAAATGAGATAAATCTGTAAGGAAAATATTGAGTTTTGCGATATCTGCTAAGCTTCCACCCGCTGCAGTACATACAGCTTTTAGGTTGTCAAATACTCTACGAATTTGAGCTTCGATTCCATCCACAAGTTCCATACTATAAGGGTCTAAGCCAATTTGGCCTGAAAGGTAAAGCGTATTACCGACTAAAATTGCTTGAGAATACGTTCCGATCGCAGCTGGCGCATGTTCAGTATGAATTACTTGACGTGACATTAAGCTCTCCTATGTCGTTTTTATCATAAAACAATGTGACTTTAACACAAAAGATCGCCCACGAAACTGCCTACGACTGCTGAGTCGCAGTCGATTATTGTCATGATTTATATCTGCTAGTGAGGATAAGTATTAGATTTTATGCTTTTGCAATTTCAGTTTGCACAATTGGCATATTGAGGCGTTCTATTCGTGGGAATCCAAAATGCATTCGTAAATCACGGATAATTTGCGCGATCTGATTACGGTTACTGACGACTATATTGACGTAAGTTTTATGATCTTGTGATTCCACCATTTCTACGCCAGTTTTAGCTTTTCGGCACTGGTAGATCAGATCAGAAATTTGTTCATCATTCATCATCATATGAATGCATAGATAGGCGCTAAAACGAACATCATCAACTTCTTCAGCTTGCCAATGTAGGGGCATAATATTTTCAGGATGAAGATGCTGCTCATGTAGTAAATTACGACAGCGTGAACGATGGACGATTAATCCTCTTCGAGATAAATGCCCTTGAATTGGATCACCGAGAACAGGATTACAACAGTGTGCATATTTGACATCGACACCATCTGTGCCTGAGATCAAACGGTCTGATGTTGCTTGGTGCTGTGTATGATGATCTTGCGCAAATAAATGATTCGCAACAAGTTGAGGTAATAAGTCGCCCACTGCAATTTGCTCAAATAAGGTATCTTTGCTACTTAAATGACGCCACTCCAGTACATTAATCCAATCCGTTTGAGAAAGATCATCTATTGAGCGGTGGAAAAGTTTTAGTGCGCGATTAAGAGCTTGTTGACCAACAAGACGTTGTTCATCGATGTCTTGCTCGCGGAGCATGTTTTGGAGAGCACGTCGAGCTTTTTGCGTATTAATGAAACTCAGCCAATCTGGGTTCGGGGTGGCGAGGACATCAGTAATGATTTCAACAACCTGTCCACTGTGTAAAGGTGTCGATAAAGGACGAATTTCACCATCAACCTTTGCGCCAACAGCATGATTACCTAAAAATAAGCTGGCAGAATAGGCAAAATCTACAACAGTTGCTCCCTGTGGTAGTTCATGTAACTGCCCGTGAGGTGTATATACCCAAATTTTTTCTTGATGTAAATAATCAAGCAAATCACTAAAAGTAGTTTTTGCGCATTCTCCATCAATGAGGGTGTTCAAGTTCTGCATAGAGGCTTGAATGGCTGAACGACAAGCTTGAGGCGCGTTCTCACCTAAAACCACACCAAAGCGAGCGGCTTTACGCATAAGTTCGGTTTGTATGGTGAGTGAAAGTGTAGTTTTTTCACCTTTTAATTTGATCATTAACGATTGGTTGCCACCTGGAAGTGGACGTCGGATGTGATCTTTGTATTGTAAAACTTGGAAGTTCTCTTTGAGTGCATCGACGAAGCGATCACAATCAGCAATGCTGTTTAAAATAATTTCAAAGGCATGGCTGTGGCTTAATTCATTTAAGTCTATTTCATTTTTTACAAAATGGCGTAGCAATTCAATATTATTGTTTTTCTTTTTAATACGGCCTTTTAAGTCGTATGTCTTTAATAAATCAGTTAGTTTTTGTTCCCATACTGTTTGATATTCACAGCGCTTTGGTTTTGTTGCAAGTAGGGCTGCTTGTACGTCGTTAAACATATCAAGATCAAGATTTTGATAACAGAGATGTTCCAAGTTATCAGCCATCTCATTCATACCAACCAAACGTGCCATCGGTACGAAAATATCAAAAGTTTCTTGTGCAATACGTGCTCTTTTATCGGGGCGTAAAGCATCCAAGGTCGTCATATTGTGATAACGATCGGCTAATTTAATAATAATGACACGAGGATCTTGTAAGGTTGCTTGCAGAATTTTTCGGAAAGAAGCAGCTTTGTTATATTCTTTATCACTGGAGTGGCTTAATTTTGTTACACCATCGACTAATTCGGCGACAACTATTCCAAATTTTTGTCCGATTTCATCTTTGGTAAATTCGGTATCTTCAATAACGTCATGTAATAAGGCTGCCATCAAAGTATCGGCATCCAAGCGCATATGTGCAAGTATGCAACTTACAGCTATAGGATGCAGTACATAAGGTTCACCACTTTTTCGAGTGATACCACTATGCGCTAAATCGGCAAAATCACAGGCAGCAAGCACACACTGAATTTCACTATCTTTGAGATAGGCTTCAATGATGACTTTGAGTTGTTGCTTGGCTTGGCTGACCTCTTCGCCTGGCATAAAAAACACCTATATAACTTAAATTTCGATATTGAATTGCTTAGCTTCTAATGAAAAGCATATTGATAAACTTGTCAATTTGTTCATTGGAAAAAATATGAATTTTTTTCAATTAAACCGATTGCTTTTATCAATTTGAATCCAAATTTTCAATAAACAAAAAAGCCCAGTGTCTTCACATTGGGCTTCTTTATGCGAGCAGATTTACTTAAAATGTAAATCCTTCTAAATTCAAAGAATTTGTAGACAATACCATATCAAGATTTGATGTTTGGTAGTCTTGTTCGCGTTGTTTTAAGATGTCTTTTGTTACATGACCAATCGCAATTTCACGTAATGCAACGACTGTTGGCTTGTCATTATCCCACTCAACAGTTGGTTCCATGCCTTGACGTGCCAATTGACGTGCACGTTTACTCGCTACCAGTACCAACTCGAAGCGGTTATCTACATGGTCTAAACAATCTTCAACGGTTACACGTGCCATAAGTTGTCTCGTTTGAACATTACACTTGAAAAGACTAAATAGTATAAAAGGCTTTTGCTCAAGACTCAAGTTATTCGCGATTGAGTGTAATTAAGTTTTCAATCAACTTTTGATGGCGACTGCTTTGTTGCAAAGTGACTAAACGATTTGCCGTAATAATTGCTTCGAGATCATGCACAGCCTTGTTGAAATCATCATTGATAATGACATAGTCAAAACTAGCGAAGTGGCGCATATCTTCAACTGCACAACTGAGGCGATGTTCGATCACATCAACTGAATCCGTACCACGATTTGAAAGACGTTGTCTTAGGTCATACTGGGTTGGAGGGAGAATAAAAATTTGTTTTGATTCAGGAAAAAGGCGACGAACTTGTTCCGCACCTTGCCAGTCAATTTCGAGTAAAACATCATGACCTTGTTGTAATTGTTCTTTTACTTTTGCTTGAGATGTGCCGTAATAATTACCAAATACTTCAGCGTACTCAATAAAACCACCTTGTTCTACTTGTGCTAAAAATGTTTCAGTATCAGTAAAATGATAGTGAACACCATCAAGCTCACCAGGGCGCTGTCCGCGTGTAGTATGTGAGACAGAAACGTGTAGATTGCTGACTCGATCTAGTAGGGCTTTTACGAGAGATGTTTTGCCTGTTCCTGATGCCGCAGAAACGACAAACAATAGACCCGACATGATATTTTTCCTGATATGATAAAATATCTTGGCTATTGTAGTGTAGCGTGCTGCTAAACGAAATAGCTTGGCATAAATATTCAGATGATGAGAGAGGTTGTTATGGAAATCGTGTTGGCCAATCCAAGAGGTTTTTGTGCTGGTGTTGACCGTGCTATAGCGATCGTCAATCGTGCATTAGAATGTTTTAATCCACCGATTTATGTTCGACATGAGGTCGTTCACAATAAATTTGTAGTCGATGATTTACGTCAAAGAGGTGCAGTGTTTGTTGATGAGCTGGATCAAGTTCCTGATGATTCAATTGTAATCTTTAGTGCTCATGGTGTATCAAAAGCCGTACAACAAGAAGCGGAACGTCGTGGTTTAAAAGTATTTGATGCCACTTGCCCATTGGTGACCAAAGTTCATATCGAAGTGACTAAATATGCCCGTGAAGGAACAGAAGCTATTCTAATCGGGCATGAAGGACACCCAGAAGTAGAAGGCACGATGGGGCAATATGATAAATCTAAAGGTGGAGAGATTTATCTCGTTGAAGATGAAGATGATGTGGAAGCGTTAGTTGTCAAACATCCTGAAAAAGTTGCTTTTGTAACCCAAACAACGCTTTCAATCGACGATACAGCAAAAGTTATTGATGCTCTGAGAAAAAAATATCCGATGATCATGGGGCCGCGTAAGGATGATATCTGTTATGCAACTCAAAATCGTCAAGATGCAGTTCGAGATTTAGCAGCTCAGTGTGATGTCGTTTTAGTGGTCGGTTCTCCAAATTCTTCTAATTCAAATCGTTTAAGAGAGTTGGCTGAACGCATGGGGAAATCAGCTTACTTAGTGGATAACGCTGATCAACTCGAAAAGCAATGGTTTGAAGCTAAAACAAAGATTGGAGTGACGGCAGGTGCTTCTGCGCCAGAAATCTTAATTAAGCAAGTGATTCAGCGTTTGCAAGATTGGGGCGCAACTCCACCAAAAGAGTTGGAAGGGAGAGAAGAAAATATCACATTTAGTCTACCAAAAGAGTTGCGTATTCAGGTGATACAAGCCTAATTCTATTAAGAAAATGTGAACTTGAAACGGATGGATTGCACTCCATCCGTTTTTTTATGTTCCTTATCTACTTTGTATTGGTTCTGTATGAGATAGGTTTAATATTTAAAGTATAGAATTCTAACTAACGGTACAAGGCAGTGCGAATAGATCAAGGGTTTACATTAATCGAGCTGATTGTGACCATAGCTATTTTTGCGATTATCGCAGCGATAGCTGCACCATCGATGAGTCAGCTTTTAGTCAAGCAAAATCTTAATAAAAGTACTCAAGAATTAATTGCTGTATTAAACCAAGGTCGCGCCAAAGCTGCTATGGAACGCAAAGAAATTACAATAAATTTAAATACAACCAATATAGCTGATAAAGATGTAGCGCAAAAAGATACAACCAGTACGAACTATACAACCTTAAACTGGATGCCGACTGGAAAGGCTGTTCTTAAAACAGGCTCAGCAACATCATTGAAGTTTTTACCTACCGGCTTAGTAAAAGATGCTACCGCAGATACATCTATTATTATTTGTGAACGAGCTTCTGGCTCATTATCCAAAACTGTAAGTATTTCAAGAATGGGAACAATTCAGCAAGTTGTTGAAGGAACATGCTCATGAACAATATATCAAAACAAAAAGGTGTGGGTCTAATAGAAGTATTGGTCGCTCTAGTGATTCTTGCTGTTGGAGTTTTGGGATTTGTTGCTCTGCAATATAGAGCGGTAGAGGCTACTTCAGAGGCAATTAATCGTGTACAGGCGATGAATGTTGCTCGTGACTTAGCTGAAAGAATTCGTGTTAATCGTGACAGTCTTGCTATGTATAAAAGCGAAATTAATACCGCTGAAAATCAAGAAACCTATGAAACGAACTGTATAACAGCTACATGTAGTGCTACTGCTCTTGCAGATTTTGATGTCTCACAAATTGTTAATAAAGCATCAAGTTTAGGTATGACGGTCAATATGCATACATGTGCAGATAATAATGATGGTCGCAATTGCATCTATGTAGCTTGGGGGGATACTAGTGCTACAGATGGAACGGGTACGGGTGATTGTACAAATGGTGCAGCATATAACACTACGTCGACCTGTGTGATTATGGAGACCTATTAGAATGAATCGTAAACAATTAGGTTTCACACTAATCGAGCTAATGATTTCCCTTACTTTAGGTTTAATTATTACAGCTGCTGCCGTCTTATTATTTGTGACTGGTCAGCGCAGTGCGGCTATGCAAAAAGGTGTGGCAGAACTGCAAGATAATGCTAATTTTGGTTTGAATTATATGACCAAAGATATTCGAATGAGTAATTTGAATATTAAAACGGCTGAAATCAATGATGCGACTCTTTATGGTGGTGTTGTCCTTACAACAAAAGATTCTACAGATGTGCAGTTAGATACGACAACTTCTCCTGCAACCCAAAAACCAACATTACCATTAACAATTACTCTTGCTAATGCTTTGGTATCACAGAGCGATAATCGTTTATCCTCTGTTGGTACTGGAAATCATTGGACGGGTATTTCAAATGTAGAAAATACTACGGGAACAGCATTAAGAAGTGATCAATTGGTAGTGCAGTATTTACCTCAATATATCATCGATAATAAAGGTACAACCAGCACTACTGATGATCAGTATGTAGGTGGATTTGACTGTGAAGGTAACGAAATTCGCTTCTCGGCTGCTGAGAATCTAAGGATATACGTGCAACGCTATTTTTTAAGGGAGGATGATAATCATGCAGCAAATGAAACCTCTCCTTTGGCATTGGCTTGTGATGCTGGATATTATGCGATAGGAACTTTTCATGGTGCGATTGCTGCGACAGGTACTTCACCAGCTATTCCAGCAACAATTCCGGCTACGGCTCCAACCTCTGTTACAAATTATGGTGACGCTGGTGAGATTATAATTAAACGCGTCGATCAGTTCAGGGTTTTATTAGGTGTGCAAAAGCCAGAAACAGATACATCTACGAGTACGCCTGTGACTAGTATCAAGAATCAATATATCTCGATCAAAGATTATATGGCTTTAACTGCACCTCGTCCTCGAATTTTATCGATACAATTAGGTATGTTAGTTCGATCAACTCAATCAGTCGGAAATGAATCAGCTGTTAAAGCAGATCAACAATTTACTGTTCTTGATCAAATTGTAAAAGTTAAAACATCTACAGATCCTAAATATATTCGTCAAGTGATTTCGCAAACAGTTGCATTGCGTAATGCTCTTGGGGAGCGTGAATAATGATAAGAAGACAAATAGGTGCAACTTTAATCGTGGTTTTAATTTTGTTGCTAGTGCTGACTGTGTTGGGAACTTTGGCAATACGAGGTAGTTTAACTGCTCTTAATATAGCTACTAATAGTCAGGCACAGCAACTATTGTTACAGAACTCTGATTCGGCAATTTTTAATGCTGAGAACCCTAATTTACTCACACTTAACACATCGCAAAGTGGGCTATTTGGGAAAATTAAAGCAGATGGAAACAAGGGGAAAGAATTGGTGTTTTGCTATAGAGGTACTCAAACGCAATTTTACCAATCAAGCAAAGCAAGTCTTATGAAGTGGTTCTCTGGAAATGCTCCGGATAATAGTGAAATAGGTTTAGATGGTTATTGTAAATTAGATAATACCAATAACTTCTTCACAAGTGGTCGAAAAGCAGTCATGACTCAAGTTGCAGTGAAGGTGAATATAGATACTTCAAACTCATTAGTGGGCTTAGATAAAGCATTTGATTTTATGCAGGTTGGAACTGATGTAGATAAAGCTAAAGTTGTCGAGTCAAATAAAATTCTAGTAATTGCGACTTCGATTGTTCCATCTATGAGTGCAGCTTCCGATGGTGATATAAATGCTTGTTTTAATAGCCATATGAATCATGTGGTTGTTCCAAGTGGTGTAACACCCACAACAGGGATGAATCAAAGTGTTGCAGAGTGTTTGAAGAACCTAGGGGTTCCTGTAAATACACAGATTGCTGAATACAATTTAACTCAAACTTTAGGTCGAAGTACTTGAGAGGTAAATTAAAATGAAAAAAACAACTCAATTAGCAGCATTTAAGCTCTCGGTATTATCAACACTCATGCTGTGTATCACTGCAAATAATTATGCAAGTGACACGGAGATTTATATTCCTCCTGGCGACTCTGACAAAAGAGCAAAAGTAATGTTTGTTTTGGATGTCTCTACCTACACATTCCAAAACCCTGAGAATTCCAGTGGTTCACAGGTGCAGCCAATACAATATGACTATGATCTGGGGAATAGATGTGATGGACCTACAGGTGCGCCAAATAATCTAAAATCATTTGCTGAGAGAAGATATGCTGGTACAGATTATGAATATACTGCATATTACTGTGAAACTCCGAGAGTAAATGCAAGTGCTGCTGCGCTACGTGGCTGTTATGATGCAACTTCCAGAGCCACAGCGATTTCTGATAGTCCTGCAGATCCACCTATTGCTTCTGATAAACTTCGTTGTTATGACCGTTTAAGTATTTTAAAGCAAAGTTTGACTGCTGTTATTAATAATTCCCGCTTTTGGGCAGCTGAAACATCTACAGATACTTCAAAACCAAATGTGTCAATTGGCTTCTCTTTTTTTCCTACTCAAAATTTATTCGGTCCACCGATGGCTCCACGACTATTAAATGCTGCAGGTCGTGATGCATTGAAGAAGCGTATATCTGGTTTGACTTATGGCACAGCGATGTCTACTAGCAGAATTGATGCGGGACTAGGTCTTCCTTTTCCAGATACAAACAATAGTGGTCAGAAAGCTCAAGTAACAAAGGCTTATGGGCGAGGTGTACAACAGCTCATTTCGTCTGCACAAGCTGACACAACGGTTAATGCGAAATGTTCTGGTTATGGGGTCTATACCCTAACAGCGGGCATTCCAGATAATGATGAAATTAAAGTCAGTGGAGGGGGGCGAGAATTACTTACCAATACATTAGATGCAGTAACGCGAAGTAATAATCCTCTAATGACGGCCACAGCTTGTGGTCTTGCAACAGAAACATCAGATTCAAATACAAGTAGTGAAAGCTATAAGTCTTGGCGATGTATCGAAAAAGCTGCTGAGCTCTTGTATAAGAAGCAGAATGTTTTGGGTGTTCCCATTTATACGTCTGTTGTGAGTTTGGGTAAAGAATTTGCTTTTTATCGAGCTGCTGATGGTTCAGCTGCTGGAGATTTTAAACCTTATGTAAGCGATGCTGTTTCAACAGAAGCTAACCCTGAAACTACTTTAGCCACTGTAGAATCTAGATATAATCAAATTGCTGCAACTACTAATAATAATGATATGCCTGTGTTAGAAAATCGTCGTTATGCGATTAGAGCGGGTGTGGCTGGAAAAGGAGGGTACTTTGCTGTTGCAAATGCTGCTGAGTTGCAAAGTAATATTGAACGTTTCTTGGATAGTATGGGGGAAGTTGATATCCCGTATCTTACTACGGGCGCACCTGTAATTCCTCAGGACCCACTTAACCCTGCTTTAGTTCAAAGCGATGCCTATTACTCTCAATTTAAGCCAACACCTAATAGAAATGCCAGCAAAAGAAATCAACTTTGGGCTGGAAATCTGAAAAAATATGATCTAACCAGTGCAGGTATCTTAAAGGGTAAAAGTAATGCTGCAGTTCTAGACAGTATTGGTAAGTTTGTTGAAACAACACATGATTTTTGGGCTCCTGATGTAAGTTCTACGGATAGCATTAGAGTTGCTGATGAAAACACTTGGGGGAGCGAATTGTATGCCAGAATGGGCGGTATTCGATCTCAATTACCACTGTCAACAACTGTTGTAGATGGGGTAACGCTTTCAAATCGCTTAATACTTACCAATCGTCAAGTGACCAATACTAATGGTTCCGTTTCGGTGAGTGAAAGTACAACATTGAGACCAATCAATTTAAATTATACGCAGGATGATCCGAAAAGAGCTGATCTGATGAAGTTGTTAGAACTACGTCAGATAGGGGCTGTTATGCATTCTTCTCCTTTATTGCTTTCAAACAAGGGGAAAATTACGTATAACGCGAACACGCAAGCACTTGCAGTCTCTAATCGTAGTGATTATGTCTTATTTGGAACGACTCAAGGTATTCTGCATGTAGTAAAAGCGGATGACTATACATCAACAAATGGTGGGGGTAAGGAGGTCTTTGCTTTTGTTCCTCATGAAATGATCGAAAGACAGAGTAAAGCATTTCTTTCTGCTGGTGTTATGAAAGGTGGTGAGTTTTATTATGGTATTGATGCACCCTGGACTGCTTATACAGAATATGTACCAGATTCAGATGATAATTTGACTGTAGGCCGGGGAAAACCAGCAGGTGCAAATCAATATTTGAATGGCAAGCAGTTTGTGTACGGTGGTTTGAGAATGGGCGGAAAAAGCTACTATTCACTTGATTTAAGTAATCTTGATTCAATAGATACAAATCGACCTACCTTAAAATTTCATATTAATCCAACAGGGACAGGCTCATTATCTAATCCACTTGGGTATATGGGCCAAAGTTGGTCTAAACCTAAGATTGCATGGGTTAAATGGAAAGGAGTGCGAAAATTAGTAATGTTTGTCGGTGGCGGATACGACACAGGATATGAAAGTGACACCTATGATCCAAACATTGCTCAAGGGGCAGGTGTTTACATGTTCAGTGCTGATGGCGATGATGCTGGTTCTCTTTTATGGTGGGCAAGTGCAAATGCATCAAGTACAACGACAGTTACTGATAATACAGATCAAACACGTTTGTATGACCCAAATTTGAGATATAGCGTCGTTAGTGATATTAAAACAGCTGATCGTGATAATGATGGCTTGGTTGATCATTTATATTTTGGTGATTTAGGTGGTCAAGTCTTCCGCGTTGATCTTAATAATCAAGCCGTAACTAGTGGTGGTTTTGCATCACGTTCTACTCGAATATTAAATTTACATCGTAATAATGGGGAAAGTCCGCGTTTTTATGCAGCTCCTTCATTTGCTGTGTTTGAAGATGTTACCAGTGGAACATTGTTCGCTGCAATTTCAATTGGTAGTGGTAATTTAAGCCGTCCACTAATTGATTATCCATCTACTTCATCACGTGACTACGATGCTTTATATACAATTTATGATAAGGATGTAGCTCGTAGCGACTTGTACACTACATCAACAATGAGAACACAAGATATTACTTTAAATACAACAGTCACAAATGATGTTTCAAAACTAAATGAAATAACAACGGCTGATCGTTTTAGACAAACTGCCGTATCAACAGGTTCTAGTCAGCCTCTCAACCCGATTGCTTCCTATTCTGGCACAGCTGGTTGGTTCTTTAAGTTTAAAGCTATTGATGGTACAGGTAGAATACAACAAGAAAAAGTTTTCTATACGCCTTCAGTACTAGATCACGATTTATATATTAGTACATATGATCCTTCGGAATTAGCTTTAAGAGGCGAGTGTGGAGGTGGTGTTAAAGGAACTAGTTCCGTAAGATTATTCTGTATGCCATATGGGCAGTGCTCTACAGACAGAAGTGAAACATTCACTACCGAAGCTAACGCAAGCGATAAGCTAGGAGCAGGAATTATCGATCACGCGGTTGCTGGAAGTGGAAATGGGCGTTTTGTACATATTCCAAGCCCAAGTAATTTATTAGATCGTTATAATTCGCCTGTTAAGTTAATTGCTCAACGCTGGTATGAACGATAGGTGAAACATGAAAAAAAATAACGGCTTCACCCTGATTGAATTGATGGTGGTTCTTATAATCATTGCGATTATCGCTGCCATCGCAATCCCTTCATATCAAGCTTATGCTCGACGTGCGCTTGCTGCTCAAATGCAGCAAGAAATGCAGCGTATCTCTGTGCTACTAGAACGTCATAAAGCACGTAATTTTAGTTACAAGGGCTTCGATCTATCCACCCAAGGTGTTGTTGCACCTAGAACTTATAGCTTTGATTTAAAAGATGGTGCAACTACTACTACAGCAGCCAAAGGCTCAGGTAATGGTAAATTACTTTCAGCTACTGATGCCTCAGGACGTTCTTGGGTTTTATATGGAATAACTTCTGATGCTCAAAACTATAACTTTCTAATGACGAGTACTGGCTTACGTTGTAAAAATAAAACAGCTGCGAATGTAGTCTCGACAGGATGTGGTACGGGAGAGGAGCCATGGTAAAATCCAATACGGGCTTTACACTTATTGAGGTTATGATTGTTGTTGCAATTATTGGCATATTAGCTGCGATAGCATATCCTTCTTATCAGAATCATGTTCGTAAAACCAAACGTGTCGAAATGCAGAGTACATTAATTGATCTTGGAGCAAAAATACAGCGTTATAAAATTGCGAACTTTAAAGTAAAGAATGCAACGACAACAGATCTAGGTATTGCAAGTGCTTATCCTTTACAGGGACAGGCGCTTTATGATGTGACTTTATCTCCACTAACGAGTGGCGCATTAAGTTCCGAAGCTTGGACATTAACTGCTACACCAAAAACTGGTACGAGCCAAACGGGTACAGGAGCAATTACTTTGAATTATCAGAATATAAAATGCTGGTATGATGGTAAGGATGCCCCAACATCGAGCGATACTTGTACCACATGGTAGTAATGTAAATAAGAACTTGAATTGGACACAGTTCAAGTTCTTTGAAACGATTTATCTGATCTAAAACAATAACTAAATTCAAAGCTGTGGATAACTCAAATTTAAGCTTTATTTTGCCTCAAATATAACGTAGAATGTCGCCCTCTATTAAAGGGGTTTGAAATGCTGTCGGTGGTCGGCGCAGGGATAATCCGTAAAAACTATAAGGTTGTTCTCATGGTTGTTATTCGTTTAGCGCGCGGTGGTGCAAAAAAACGTCCATTCTACCAAATCATCGTTACTGATAGCCGTAATGCACGTGATGGTCGTTTCATCGAACGTATTGGTTTCTTTAACCCAACTGCACAAGGTAAAGCTGAAAAAGTTCGTTTAGACGCTGACCGTTTTGCTCACTGGGTTGCTCAAGGTGCTCAACCTTCAGAACGTGTTGCTTCTTTAGCTGCTCAAGCTAAGAAAGCTGCAGCTACTGCTTAAAGGTAGTAGATAACCCATGACATCAATACAGAATGTTCCCGAAGATCGAATTCAGATTGGACAGTTACGTTCAGCGTATGGATTGAATGGGTGGCTCTGGGTTTATTCAAATACTGAACCTATGAGTAATATGTTTGACTACCTTCCTTGGTACATCGAGACTAAGGCAGGTTGGCAAACTATAGATGTAAAACGTTGGAAACCTCATGGCAAAGGCTTAGTTGTTGCATTAAAAGGTGTGAATGATCGCACAGGTGCAGAAAACTTAGTCGGTGCAAATATCTGGATTGCCAAATCTCAACTTCCTAAAGCTGATGTAGACGAATATTACTGGTCAGATCTTAAAGGTTTAACAGTATTAGGTCTTGGTGATGATGAGCAAGAGGTAAATCTTGGTCAAATATTTGAATTATTTGAGACAGGTGCCAATGATGTCATGGTGGTCAAAGCGACTGCTGACAGTATTGATGCTGAAGAACGAATGATTCCTTGGCATAAAGATGTAGTACAACGTGTTGATCTTGAAGCTGGTCGTATTTACGTTAATTGGGGCGTAGATTACTAATCCTCAATGGATTGTAACGCAGCAGGAATAGAGGAGTCTGCGATGTTTTTTGCAGTCATCACATTATTTCCTGAAATGTTTGAAGCAATTACGGCATATGGCATTAGCGGAAGAGCAACAAAAAAAGATATTGTGCAAGTCACTTGCATAAATCCAAGAGATTTTGCAGAGGGCAACTACAAACGAGTGGATGAGCGTCCTTTCGGTGGTGGTCCTGGTATGGTCATGATGGCTGAGCCTTTGGCAAAAGCAATTACCCATGCTAAACAACTTGCAATACAAGCAGGCTGTGTCCAAGCGCCAGTGGTGTATATGTCACCGCAAGGCAAAACCTTAAATGAACAAGCAGTGCAACAATTCGTTGATTATGATGGATTGATTGTATTATGTGGTCGTTATGAGGGTGTAGATGAACGTTTAATCCAGCATTATGTTGATCAAGAATGGTCAATTGGGGATTACGTATTATCTGGTGGTGAACTACCTGCGATGGTGTTGCTTGATAGTATTATTCGCCGTTTGCCGAATGTCATGTCTGACGAGCAATCAGCGATTCAAGATTCTTTTGTGGATGGTTTATTAGACTGTCCGCAATATACAAAACCTGACCATTTTGAAGGGTTGGATGTGCCTGAGGTACTTAAATCAGGACATCATGCCAATATCGAAAAATGGCGTTTTTTGCAGCGTTATCAGCGTACTTTAGATCGACGGCCAGAGTTGGTTGAAAAAGTAGAATTGACTAAGCAGCAAATAAAATGGTTGAAAAATTCACAAGGATAAATGCAAATCTAAATATGTTTTAGATATGTGGCTCATAAGTATGATTTATCTTTGTTCCAGACGAGAAGCATTGCTTCGAGTTGCTACTTAAACTTAGTTTAAGTTGAAAAATAGGCTCTTTAGGGCAATTTTGCTTTAAAGGGAAAGTTAAACGAGAGATATGCGCTTTAGCCTCTATCCTCAGCGGTGTAAGAGACCTCTTCTCTCCCGCACATATTGGAGATTCCACAATGAGTGGTAAACATCCTTTAGTTCAAGCTGTTGAAAATGCACAGTTAAAAACTGATATCCCTGCTTTTGCTCCTGGTGACACTGTTATCGTTCAAGTAAAAGTAAAAGAGGGTGACCGTGAGCGTCTTCAAGCATTTGAAGGTGTTGTAATCGCGAAGAAAAATCGTGGTTTGAACTCTGCTTTCACAGTTCGTAAAATTTCTAGCGGTGTTGGTGTTGAGCGTGTTTTCCAAACTCACTCTCCAATCGTTGCTAAAATCGAAGTGAAACGTCGTGGTGACGTTCGTCGTGCTAAACTTTACTACCTACGCGAGTTGTCTGGTAAAGCTGCACGTATTCGTGAAAAGTTACCAGCTCGTAAACAAGGTTAATTTTAACTTTGTTGTAAAGCAAAAAAATGCGCCAGATGGCGCATTTTTTTATGCCTGTTTTAAAGTCCCTGCAATTTCAGGCGATTGGCATGTTGACGATAAATATCAATTGGATCAGGTGCAAACAGTGATTTCAAACCTAAAACCTGATTCACTTCATCTGCATGATTCCAAGGGAGATCATCTCTGATCGTACGTCCAAACTTAGCGCTACAACGGCTGACCATACCATCATTGTCACCCTTGAGGTCAACAATCAGGCTGGTACCCGCAAATAAAGGATCAAGTGGGTCAAGGATGTTGGTCAGTGCCTGTGTCCCAGAGAATGAATACATATAAATGCCTTTATCCTGATAAGCGCCTTCACCACAGGCTGTGGTTGGTACGCCCATTGGGAATCGGGTGTTAAATGCTGTTGATCCCTCAACCGAAATACTACGCCCAGCGGCTAAAGCATCATGAGGATAGCTTTTTGGATCAAGTCCTTGTGCCCATGTAATTGCGCCTGAAAAGAAATTGACTACTGCATCGCCAGCACTACCTAATGCAGTTCCATCTACGTTCATAATCAAACTGGCAACGGGTGAACCTTTATGTGTTCCGCTTACACTGGTTAATGAGGCAACTTTATTCGGCATAATGCCAGCAACGTAGCGGATCGTTGGACCGCCTTGGCTATGACCAATTAAATTAACTTTAGGTTGTCCAGTAATCGCAATAATTTCTTCAACTTGTTGCGCTAGTTGTTCACCACGAACCTCAGTAGAGTTAAAAGGAGAAAGACGTGTCGCCCAGACATTTGCACCATTACGGGCAAGGTCGGGTAGAATTTGATGCCAATAATCAACGCCTAAAGGATCACTTCCTGCGCGTGAAAATCCTGCTACTCCATGTACAAAAACCATTGGGTATTTGGTTTTAGCATAAGTAGAGTAGGCCGTACCTGTAACTTGTGTTGCGTTTGATGCGTAGCTTGTTGATACGCCCATTGCTATCATGGATAGTGCAAGACAGCGGATTAGTTTTTGCATGATATTACTCTCAATTTTTGTTTTTCATCAGGGTCTTCATGTTCTTGCGAACTGACATTGCATCCGTGCTAAATCGCGTTATTTCAATGTCTTGTATTACGTGTTCCTAGTTGCTAAAAGGTAAGGGGCCTCCTTGGTCATGAACCGTTTCAAATGTTTGTAGACGTTGCTGTTCCTGTGGAGACTGGAACTGTTGTTGTTTGAGTTGTTGAATGGCCTGATCCTTGGCTGACGCACTCATTGTGCTGTCAGCAATGGTTTTGCGCTCACTTAAATAATGCTCAACACGTTGTTTCCAATCAGCTCGTTGCACATCAAGTTGCTCGAGACGTTGCGTTGCAGCTTCGCCAACGAGGTTGACACGCATGTCACGCAGTTCTTGCGCTGTACCATTTTTAGCTTTTATTTCAGCGGTTAAGGCACGCAAGTCTTCAAGTTTGGAAAGTTCTTTGAGATTTTCCTGCCAGTCTTGCGGCAGTTGGTCGAAGCGTTGTTTTAATAATTTGGCACGATTTGCGGCATCGAGTTTGGTGTTTTCTAAGATTTTCATGCGGTCGATGGTGTATTGCTGATAAATATCCTCAGTGCCAAATAAGCCTTCTATTTCAGGGTTTGAAAAGAAACGTTGTTTTAAATCATGCATGGCATTAAAAACAGTCTGGAAATATTGATAGCTTTCCTGAGCAGGCTGTTGCACCTGTAACTTACTTAGCTCTTGGCGATAATCCACATAGCGTGACCACAAGGCTAAAATCTGCTGCTGCTCCGATGCCTGAAAACCTCTGGCAATATAGCGCTGAAAACTCTGACGGATTTCATCAATATTTCGTTCGCCATATTGGGAAATGAAATATTCAAAGCAGTCTCGGGTCAGCTCATTCACCACTAATTTTTGTGATGCATTAAACTGTAGTTTGCAGTTGATTTCAGTATCGAGCTGGCTTGTGCTGTTGAATGTTGCATCAAGTGCTTGTGCCTGCCCTAAATTTTCAGAATGTTCTGCTGAATTGGAGGTGCCGCTGGATTGAGCAGTTGATTTGAACCGTGACTGCTGATCTCGAGGATATAACCAATACAATACACTCAGCGTGACTGCTGAAATGATCAATAAGCTACATAATAATGCTATTTTTTTTCCATTTTTATTCATTAAGCATAATCCATTTGCTTTTAATTTCGGAAACTAATATAAATTTATCATAAGTGTTGTTTTTTTAAGCGTTTAATTTTTAAAAATCCGATGAATAGTTTTGATAAAATACCGTTTTATACTTTGACTTTTCATTTATGAAAAAAAGTTCTTATCGCCATCTGAGTGGTGTTTTTTTGCTTAATAAGCCCTTGGGTTTAAGTTCTAATTCGGCATTGCAAAAAGTACGTCGACTTTTTAATGCACAGAAAGCAGGACATACAGGTGCTTTAGATCCGCTTGCAACAGGTTTATTACCGATTTGCTTAGGGGAGGCAACCAAGTTTTCGCATTATTTATTGGATTCTACCAAGCGTTATCAAACAACAGTAAAACTTGGACAAACAACTGCTACCGGTGATGTTGAAGGGGAAATTCTTCAACAAAGAGATGTGCTCGCATTAACTGAAGCTAATATTGAACAGGTTCTAGAACAGTTTCGTGGTGATATCAAGCAAGTGCCACCGATGTATTCGGCACTGAAACGAGAAGGTCGCCCTTTGTATGAGTTAGCGCGCCAAGGAATTGAAATTGAGCGTGAAGCGCGTCCAGTCACTATTTATGAACTCAAGCTTTTAAGTTTTACAGAAGACAGTTTGACCTTAGACGTGACGTGTTCTAAAGGAACTTATATCCGTGTGTTGGGGGAGGATATTGGTGAGGCTTTGGGCTGTGGCGGACATTTGACAAAATTACACCGTGTTCAAACAGGGCATTTTGAGATTAATCCAAACTATACCATTGAATATTTGGAAAGTTTGTCACTTGAACAACGGGATGCTTTATTGCTACCTGTCTATGCACCCGTTGAACATTTCCCTCGTGTACAGCTCCCTGAGGGACGCGAAAAATATTTTGGTAATGGGCAAGAAAGTAATATTGATCACGAAGCGGCAACGGAAGTATTAGTGTTTAATGGTGATCGTTGTTTGGGCTTAGCTGAAATTACAGATAAAAAACGATTAGTGCCAAAACGTTTATTGAATTTATAAGTATATAACTCATGGAGTGGGAACTCATTCTGAGTTTAATCTTTTTTGCTTTTTGTGCTGGAACAATTGATGCAGCAGTAGGTGGCGGTGGACTCATACAAATCCCTGCCCTAATGGGGGCACTACCAAATACCTCACCTGCAACAATATTTGGTACCAATAAGCTTGCTTCAATTTGTGGTACTGTATCGGCGGCATTTTCTTTTGCTAGGCGGGTCAAATTAAACTGGAAACTTTTACTTGTGATTGCCATTTTTGCATTCATAAGTTCTTTCGCTGGAGCTGCTTGTGTCTCCATGATCCCCACTCATATTCTAAGACCTTTTGTATTGGTCATGCTGGTCGTGATTGCGATTTATACATTTATGAAAAAGCAGTTTGGGCAAGTTCATGTGGATCAACGTATTACTCCTAAACTGTTGATCTTTGCTGCGGTCGGTAGTTTAGCAATTGGTTTTTATGATGGAATCTTTGGACCTGGAACAGGCAGCTTCTTTATTTTCTTTTTCATTCGTTTTTTGCAAGTTGATTTCTTGCATGCTTCTGCACTATCCAAAATTGGCAATTTCATGACGAATCTGGCGGCATTAAGCTTCTTTATACCAACAGGTCATGTGTTATTTGCATTGGGTTTAATGATGGCACTAGCAAATATTGCTGGTTCATTGTTGGGTGTACGCCTTGCTTTAAAATATGGAAGCGGATTTATTCGAATATTGTTTTTAATTTTGGTGAGTATTTTGATTTGTCGATTGGGTTATCAAATGATAGTTACTGTTTGAACCAATAGATAAAGTTTCACAACAAAAACATACCTAAATAATGCTGTCTAAAAAATCAACACTTTCTAAGATGGATGTTTAGCCAAAAACCGCAGTAACAAGATGCTCACGATCTCGTACTGTGGTTGTTCGCCAATCTTAGAGGTAAAAATGAATATATTTGAAGCACTTCGAGAAAGCCATGAACAGCAACGTAATTTAGCGAATCAATTAATTACTACCAGTGGATCGAGTGATGAGCGAAAAGAACTTTTTGATTTGCTCAAAAATGAATTATATGCTCACTCAGTTGCTGAAGATCGTTATTTGTATATTCCATTGATGTTTGATGATGTGGGTTTAGATATTACTCGGCATGCATTGGCTGAACATCATGAAATGGATGAATTGGTAGAAAAATTAGAAGAAACCGACATGAGTAATCCAAGTTGGTTAGCGACAGCAAAACAATTAAGTGAAAAGGTGCATCATCATTTAAAAGAAGAGGAACATAAGTTTTTCCAACAAGCAGGAAAAATTTTGGCAGATAGTGAGAAGGAAAAATTAGGTAAGAAATATCTAGCTGAATATAAAAAATATAAACGTTCAGATGCCTAATTTTTCTCTATTTAAAGTATAAGAAGTGATCTTACTGTGGTTGTGATTTTTCACCACGTAAGGTCACTCCAATTGATGCGATCATGATACAAAGAAGAGCGATCCATTGAATCAAACTAATTTGCTCATGCAGTATGAAGAGTCCTGCTAATGCTGCTAAAGCAGGTGCAAGACTCGTCAGTGTTCCATAACTGAGTTTGCTTAAGCGTTTCAATGCCATCAAATCAAGCGCATAGGGAATGGCGGTGGCTAATACTGCAATCACTAGGGCTTTGCCCCAATATTGCGTATCGATTAAGGCAGGCGTGTTGTTCCAAAGTCCGAAGGGTAATAAGGTCAGTGCAGACAAACCAATCGCAATAGTAAGCGCATGCATCCCAATATTTTGTTGTACCACGCGATGCCCAAAATAAATATACAAGGCCCAAAAGAGTCCAGCACTTAAAGCGCAAGCAGCTCCAAAATAGGAGAAATTTTCCAAGTTCGCATCGTGCCAAGGAACCATTAATGCGATTCCTAAGATAGCAAAAACCACCCAAATATAATCACTGCGCTGTTTGATTGATAGTAATGCTAATCCTAAAGGACCGATGAATTCTAGGCCTACAGCAATCCCTTGAGGCAGTTTGCCTAAAGATGTATAGAACAAAATATTCATACAACCTAAGGATGCACTATAAAGTAATAAATCACGCCATTTTAAATACTTTAGCTTAGATAATACTTTCCATGAGCGGAACATGATCGCAACCAAAATCGTTGCAAAGCAGAGTCGTAGAATCGTGACGGTCAGTGGATCAAGTGTTGCAATAAGTTGTTTGGCAAATGAAGCACTGATTTGATAAGACACCATGGAAAGAACCATGTACAGCACCGCGACCAACTGGATATTTTTCATGGAAGATCTACAAAAGCAAAGTAAAAAATACCTACAAGATAGGTGGTTTGATTATAAGATGAAGACAGTACATCGTGATGGAACGCTTTCATTTTATTTATTCACTTTTTGCTGTCGAGCATGTTGAGTGGTAAATGTACAACCGATCGATGCGATGATAATCGTGCCAAGCGCAAGCCATTGATTCCACAATAAAGTCTCACCCAGAAAAATAAATCCTGATAATGCAGCTACGGCAGGTTCAAGACTCATGAGTGTTCCAAAACTTAAAGGAGTTAGGCTTCTTAATGCGATCATTTCTAAAGTAAAGGGCAATGCACTTGCTAAGATTGCCAGTCCAATAAAATAGTAGATATTTGGCAATTCAACGACACGGTCAAGTGCCCCTGAAAAGATGGCAAAAGGTAATAAACACAGCATGCCGATGCTCATTCCCAAACAGACAGTATGATTGCCTGAAATGCCAGAAGGCTTCTGCCCTGCAATAATATAAAGTGCCCAACAGGCACCCGCACTGACAGCAAAAAAGACACCGACTAGATCTATTCCTTGCTGGGCTTGTTGTAGCGGAAAAAGTAGAATCAAGCCTAAAATGGCACATCCCACCCAAATGAAATCGTATTTTTGGCGAGCATGATAAAGTGCTACGCTCAAAGGTCCAATAAATTCAAAAGCAACAGCCAAGCCTAGAGGTAAGCGCTCCAGTGATAAATAAAAGAGGGCATTCATTCCTGCTAGTGCCATGCCGTAGCTGAGAATGGCTTTCCAACGAACAACTGTAAAGTTGATGGTCCAAATTTTAAAAATAACCGCCAAAATAATCGCACCAAAACATAGGCGCATTGCGGATACAGTCAATACAGGAAAACTTTGAAATAAAATTTTGGCTAAAGAACCGCTACCTTGTACACATAACATGGCGATCATTAAGAGGAGGAGTGCGTGCACAGGTGTTTTTAGCATTGGGACACTTATTATTAGAACAATTGGTTTAATATTCACATAATAATTCAATCACCAATAAAAAAGCCACAGCAAGTGCCGTGGCTTTTGAGTGAATTGTCTAAATTAGAACAATACACGTACTCGGATTGTACCTTCTACATTATGTAGAGTATCCAAAGCTTCTTGAGATGCAGAAGCATCAACATCCATTACCAAGTAACCGATATCACCTTTAGTCATTAAAGATTGACCAGAGATATTGATTCCTTGTTCAGCGAACAATGTATTGATCTTAGACAATACACCAGGAACGTTTTTGTGGATGTGAAGTAAACGATGTTGACCATCAGAAAGTGGTAATGCGATTTCTGGGAAGTTCACCGCAGAAAGTGTCATACCTTTATCTGAATACGCAACGAATTTTTCAGCAACTTCTAAACCGATGTTTGCTTGCGCTTCCATCGTAGAACCACCCACGTGCGGTGTTAAAATCACGTTGTCTAAGCCGCGAAGTGGAGATTGGAATTCTTCACCATTTGCTTTTGGCTCTTTCGGGAATACGTCTACTGCAGCACCAGCGATGTGACCAGATTTAATCGCATCAGCTAAATCTTCGATAATTACACATGTACCACGTGCAGCATTGATGAAGATTGAACCAGGCTTCATTTTCGCAAACTGTTCTTTCTTGAAGAAGTTACGCGTAGAAGGAACATCAGGAACGTGCAAAGAAACCACATCAGCAGTTTCTAAAAGCTCATCCAAAGAACCGACTTGGCGTGCATTACCTAACGGTAATTTAGTTACCGCATCATAATAGCAAACTTTCATACCTAAGCTTTCAGCTAAAACTGAAAGTTGAGAGCCGATAGAACCGTAACCTACGATACCTAATGTTTTACCACGAGTTTCGTATGAACCAACAGCCGATTTGTTCCAACCACCTGCATGCGTATCTTTTGATTTTTCAGGTACACGACGAAGTAATAAAATTGCTTCAGCAAGAACCAATTCTGCTACAGAACGCGTATTCGAATACGGTGCGTTGAAAACAGGAATACCACGAGACATTGCTGCTTTTAAATCAACTTGGTTAGTACCAATACAGAAACAACCTACCGCAATCAATTTATTCGCTGCTTCAAAGATTTCTTCAGTCAATTGAGTACGCGAACGAATACCAATAAAGTGCGCATCTTTAATCGCTTCTTTCAAAGCTTCGCCTTCAAGCGCAGTTTTGTGGTAATCGATGTTTGTATAACCCGCAGCGTTTAATGTATCGATGGCATTTTGATGCACACCTTCAAGCAAAAGGAAACGGATTTTGTCTTTAGGTAGTGATAGATGTTGGCTCATTACGGCTCCGCTACAAAGGCCAAAATTTAGTTGCGGTATCATAGCATAGAGCTTTGTGTTATAGATATTTCGTTTAAAATTAGCTCAGCATAATTGTTGAGATTTTTTCAGTTTCGAATGAATTTTAGTTCATATACACATTTTGTTATGACGAGATGTTTATCCTGTGCTTTATCCCTCGCTTGCTTACATGTAAAATAAAGGAATACGAAGCTCGAACTCGTTGTGTAGACAGTTTGATAGTTCGCTAGCGTTTCTATATTTTGGATGTTTTGAATCCTTTGTTTTCAAGCCCTTGAAATACACTCAGGATCATCCAGAAGTCCTATATCTCTTTCTTACTAGGCCTGAAAACGATGAATGCTCCAGTCGCTTTAACACCCGAGTTATTGACCCTCTTAACGGCAATCGTGGGTGAAAACCGTATTAAAACTGATGCCGATAGCTTGGAAAATTGGGGACGAGATCATACTAAACACTTTGATCCGAACCCATCAGTCATCGTTTTTCCATCAAGCACTGAACAAGTTCAAGAGATTGTAAAACTGGCGAACCGTTTTAAAGTGGCAATCACGCCATCAGGTGGTCGCACAGGTTTATCTGCTGGTGCGGTAGCGAACAATGGCGAGATCGTGATTAGCTTTGACAAGATGAATCAAATCTTGGAATTCTTGCCAGCGGATCGTATGGTTCGTGTTCAAGCAGGCGTGGTGACTGAGCAATTGCAAAATTATGCCGAACAACAAGGCATGTATTACCCAGTTGATTTTGCATCGACAGGTTCTAGTCAAATTGGTGGAAATATCGGAACCAATGCAGGCGGTATTAAAGTTATCAAATACGGCATGACACGTAACTGGGTGCTTGGTTTAACGGTTGTTACGGGTAAAGGTGACATTTTACGTTTGAACAAAGGCATGATTAAAAATGCGACGGGTTATGCGTTGCAGCATTTGTTTATCGGTGGAGAAGGCACATTAGGTTTGGTGACAGAGGCTGAGATTAAACTTGAGCGTCAACCACAAAACCTACAAGTCATGGTATTGGGTACGCCTGACTTTGAAGCGGTGATGCCTGTATTACATGCTTTCCAAAAAGAAATCGACTTAACCGCATTCGAGTTCTTTGGTGAAGTGGCAATGCAAAAAGTGTTGGATCGTGGTCATGTACAACGTCCATTTGAAACAACTTGCCCATTCTATGTATTACTTGAATTTGAAGCGCCGTATGAGCCGATTATGGACAAAGCAATGCAGATTTTTGAGCATTGTATGGAACAAGGTTGGGTGATTGATGGCGTAATGAGTCAAAGCTTAGAACAAGCACAGAGCTTATGGCGTTTACGTGAAGATATTTCAGAGTCAATTGCGCCGTATATTCCTTATAAGAATGATATTTCAGTGTTAATTTCGCATGTCCCTGCGTTTATCTCAGAAATTGATGCGATCGTTTCACAAAACTATCCAGACTTTGAAATCTGCTGGTTCGGTCATATTGGTGACGGTAACTTGCATTTAAATATTTTAAAACCTGAAAACCTAACTAAAGACGAATTCTTTGCGAAGTGTCAGGTGGTGAATAAATATGTGTTTGAGACTGTGAAAAAATATGATGGTTCGATCTCTGCCGAACATGGTGTGGGAATGACCAAGAAACCGTATTTGGAATATTCACGTTCGCCTGAAGAAATTGAATATATGAAAGCATTGAAATTGGCGTTTGATCCGAATGGGATTATGAACCC
>Ga0209727_1000980_pt1 | contig 26516 bp, 25 predicted proteins | sample RifGroC1_FD_183995 | JGI IMG/M metagenome (GOLD analysis project Ga0209727, IMG submission 183995) | Groundwater microbial communities from Rifle, Colorado, USA - Groundwater C1 (SPAdes) (version 2) | ecosystem: Environmental > Aquatic > Deep subsurface > Groundwater | place: Rifle, Colorado...
AAGCAGTTTTTGATTATATAAAAAATCAAGAGTTGCACCATTCATTTCATTGAAGACGAAAGGACGCCGTGCCCTTTAGGGCACGGAGGATGTCACAATCAGGGGTTTTATTTCCCTCTCCCTAATCCGGCCCTGACCGATGGCCTCACTTTTGAAGTTGGGCTTTTGTTTCTGAGACCTCTGGATTTTTTTCCTGATGAAGTCAGCCCTCTTTCGGCTCTGTTCTGGTTTTCAGGTTTTGTTATCCAGTTCATTGTTTTGTCGTTTTTTATCTCAGGTCTTGTGGGATCAACACATATAACCTCAAAAAAATAATTTATTCCGTCTTTACCGATTGGGTAAGAATTTAAAACTTCCAGATTAGTGAATTTTTTAGAAACTCTTCCTTCTGCAATCCACTTGTAATTCATCTTAAGGTTTTTATTTATGTGCATCCTTTTACTTCTTCTCCCTTTGTTTGGCCTTGACCTTTTGTGCCCGCCTCTTTTGATTTTGACCCTTATAATCACAAAACCTTTTTTGTCTTTGTACCCAAGAGCTCTTGCACGGTCAAGCCTGAGGGGTTTTTCAACTTTAGTAAAAACATTTCCGGCCCTCCATTCAGTCATTCTTTCACGAAGAACTTTTTTATCCGGCTTTTTCCATGCTTGCTTTATGTAGTAATACAACCCATTTGTCATGAACTTACAAAGAAAAATTTGGTTTTTAAAGTTTTGTAATTGATTTGTTTTGTGATATAAATTGTTTTAAACAATCTCTGTATGATTATGGGATGGCAATTGAATTTTGCATAGGAAAGTTAGACTCTTCAAAAGAACTGAAGATTCTCATGGATTACTTGTCTAAGACAATGCTTGATGAAAAATACGGATATCCAAAAGTAGGGGATTGGCTTATGAAATCCGAGTTTGAAATAGATTTGGGGTACAAGAAAGCATGGGTTTTTTGGAAAAATGAAAGAATAGTCTCTAATTTTCTTTATCAAAAACATAAGGAATTTTCAAATTTTCTTGAAATAAAAAATATAAGGACTGTTGAAGAATATAAAAGAAGGCTGCTCTCAGCATTTTTATGGAGTCAGATTGAACATGAAGAGTCCAAAAATTATGATGCTGCAATTGTGGACACACGTTCAAGTAATCTTGAGATGAAATCACTATTGCTGCATTTAGGTTTTAAGCCAATAGGGGAAAATTTTCTTTATGACAACAAAAATCCTGACACGATATTCATAAAACCATTCAATAAAAAAACTGATGTAGGAATAATCTGCAAATCCAGGGAATTTTTTCTTGGAAGCGAGTCATAAAACTTATAAAGATTCTGCATTTCCTTTTTTTAAATGAGGCTATAGCTCAGCTTGGTAGAGCGCTGCTCTGATAAGGCAGAGGTCCACAGTTCAAATCTGTGTAGCCTCATTTTGATTTATTTTTATAGGGAAAATGGAAAGCAATAAAAATTAATTAATTGTGTCCAATTCCAAAGTTAAAATTCCCTTTACTAAAGAATATTTTTTTAACGGAAGGTCAATTGGGATTCTTTTAAGATATCCGGTTTTATCGCCGACGGCTTTTATTTCAAGGCTGTTTTCAAGTTTTATGATTGAAATGTCTTTAATTGATTTTACACCCGGAATTTCAACTTCATATTCAATCTTATCTTCCACCCGCTTCAGTTTTGACTTTGGCTCTTTTTTGTTTATTTTTTTCCACCTTTCAAGATTCTCGTTTGAAAATTCTATCGGAAGGAATTTTACATTAGAATCTTTTTTTTGGGGCTTAATTTCCGGGGATATTTCTTTTCCATTTATCATAATTTTCATTTTTCCCTGAGGCAATCTCTGGTTTCCTGCAAACCCTTTTCCCATTTCATTTTCAAGCATCTTAAATGTGCTTGAAATCATTTTATTTATGATTTTATCCCCTATTCCTTCAATAAAACCCGGCTTTTCCCCTTCAATGTCATTTCTTCCAAGCATTCCCCATTTTTCCTGATAGTCCTTTAATTGGGTTCCGCAATTAGGACAAAAATTCTGGGATTTTTTGACTCCCTCCCCGCATACATTACACTTTTTTCTTTTTAACATTCTGCTTTCAAATTTTTCCTAAAATTCTTTTGTTTATTAGGAAAAGCTCCCTTAAAAATTTTTGGGATTGCCAATTCATGGGGATTTTCGGACAAAATCGTGTTACTCTTAGAATATAATCCTATTAGCACAAATTATTGTTATAGCACATTCCACTTCTTTCTCAATATTTTCGAATTTATGGAAAAGTTACATTTTTATACATATTTCTTTTCCATTCAATTATGACAAAGAAATTTTATGTTACAACGGCAATTGACTATGTTAACGCGGAACCACATATTGGGCATGCATTTGAGAAAGTTATAGCGGATGCTTTTGTAAGATGGAAACGCTCAAAAGGGGAAAATGTTTTCTTTTTGACCGGAGTTGATGAAAATGCCCAAAAAAATGTTCAGGCAGCAGAATCTTCAGGAATTCCTGTAAAAGAATTTATTGATAAAAATACGGCATCTTTTGTTGAACTTTGCAGAAAATTGGATATCTCTTACTCAAATTTCATAAGAACAACTGATAAAAAGCATTCAATTGAGGTAAAGAAAATAGTAAAAAAAATTATTGATGAGGGGGACATTTACAAAGGAATTTATGAAGGCCTTTATTGTGTTGGATGTGAAGCATATTACACAGAAAAAGATTTAATCGACGGAAAGTGTCCTGAGCACAACAAAAAACCAGAGCTAAGGAAGGAAGAGGCTTATTTTTTTAAATTAAGTAAATACGAAAAGGAACTGAAAAAAATAATTCCAAAATATGTCCTTCCAAAATTCAGAGGAAATGAAGTTTTGTCAAGAATCGACGAAGGTCTTAAAGATATTTGCGTAAGCCGGAAGGGAGCAACATGGGGAATAAGTTTTCCGAATGATGAAAATTATAAAATTTGGGTTTGGATTGATGCCCTCTTGAATTATTACTCGGGTGCGGATGGAAACTGGCCGGCTGATTTACACATAATTGGAAAGGGAATAAACTGGTTTCATTCAGTAATTTGGCCTGCGATTTTACTTTCCGCTAAAGTTCCTCTTCCAAAAAAACTTTTTGTTCACGGTTATCTTAATACTGAAGGGAAAAAAATGTCTAAGAGCCTCGGAAATGTAATTAGCCCATTAAAATTAATTGAAAAATACGGAACAGATGCCGTAAGATATTCATTGTTAAGGTGTTCGGTTTTTGAGGACACAGATTATTCAGAGAGAATTCTTGTCACAAGATACAACAACGAACTTGCAAACAAACTTGGAAATCTTGTCAGTCGTGTTTCGGGTTTGATTGAAAAGACGGGAATTGAGAAAACCCCTAATAAATTAATCAAAAAATTAAATGAAAAAAAGATAAATAAATTTATGGAAAACTACGAGCTTGACAAGGCATTAAACGAAATTTTTTCTTTTATTGATAATTGCAATGAATATGTTCAAAAAAAGAAGCCATGGGAGACTAAAGACAAAAAAGTTTTGTACGAATTAAAGGAGTCACTACTTAAAGTTGCCGAATTGCTTAGTCCTTTCATTCCGGAAAGTGCTGAAAAAATAAAAAAAGATTTCAGCGCAAAAAAGATAAAAAAAGGCGAGCCACTTTTTGTGAAAATTGAATTCTCTACACCCAAAAGCGTACCCCAAATTATGAAAGTGAATGGCAAAGAAAAAATTAATAAATTCAAAAAACCTGAAGGAATAATGAGCGTTGATGAAGTTGAATTTAAAGAATGGGAAAAAATGGATTTGAGGGTTGCTCAAATTAAAAAAGTCGAAGATATTCCAGGGGCAGATAAACTTTACAAACTCTCTATTGATGTAGGTGAATTGGGGGTAAGGATAATTTGTGCTGGGCTAAAGGAATTTTACACAAAAGACAGGTTAAAAAGCAAAAAAATAATTTATTTTGCAAATTTGAAACCGAGAATGATGAAAGGGATTGAATCCCAGGGAATGCTTTTAGCCGCGTCAACAGAAGACCACAAAAAAGTTTCTTTAATCTTGCCGGATTCGGAAGTGGAAAACGGCTCCCGAATTGGATAGTCTGATATATATTTTAGAGTATATCTTTTGAAAAATATGCTTTAATATAAATACTAATTTTATAAATCTGTTTCGATATTTTTATTGATGGAGGAGGTTTATTTAAAATGCAATTATTTTCCAGGAATGTTCAGTAATAAATATTTTGTTGATTTCAGAGGTTCAGAATTTCCAAAGTCAATTCTTGGAGGACTTTATGTTCTGGGGGAATTTTTGATTAAAGAAGATGATTCCTCGGGTCTTGTAAAAGTTATAGTTATAAAAGAAGAAGAAACAGCAAATATTCTGGTTCAGGGAGCAATAGATGAAAGAAGGAAAGTTTTCACAGTTTTGAATGAAGATCTTATTTTTGGAGAAACCTCTTAACTAAAGTTATGATTCAAAAGATATTATGTAATATATATTTATCAAGATATCGTTTAGAATGTATCTTTTGTAACAAATAGATTAATCCCACATAAGTATTTATATATTTTTTATTTGAATCTTTCTTCTGAAAAAAAATAAATTGGTGATTATTTTTAATAAAAAAAGTTCTTAATAAATATTTTAACCCTCCAAATTAACAAAAAAGAAGATTATTCTAAATTTTGCAGAGAAAGTTCAAAAATTTAATAGATGTCAAAAAAAACTTTCCAAGGGTCTCACTTTATTCCCGAGGATTATGGTTCAAGAGATTTCGTTTTTTCATATCCTGAGTATTATCCTTTAATTTATTATGCTACTCCTCCTCCTATAAAGCGCATTATATAGGATTTGTCAGTGTAAGTAAATATTAGCGTTTTTTCTCATTAAACAATCACTTTCCGAAAACTTTCTTAACCTTTTCCCATAAGTTCGGTTTATCGATGTCAGAATCATATTTCTCATTAAGAAGACGGGCGGCGATTTCTTTGTATGCACGTGCGGATTTTGATTTGGGGTGAACGTAAACGACAGGGTTCTTTTTTCTTAATGAATCCTGAATAAGATCGTCCTCGGGAATCATCCCAAGTACGGGGATTTCAAGCATATCTTTAACCGTTTCAGGAGGAAGCTCATAGTCGTTTTTTTTAACCCTAGTCATTATAATTCCTATAACCGGTTTTTTCATCATTTCAGCGATTTTTATTGTTTTGAGCGAGTCGGTTATTGAAGGCATCTCCGGATTTGAAACAATAATTATCTCGTCAGCAATTTCAATCACGCTTAGTGCTTCTTTTCCAAGTCCTGCAGAACAGTCCAAAATAATGTAATCGGCAAGGTTTTTAAAATCTTTTTTAAAATCTTTTAGTCTTTCCATTTTAAGCCTTTTTAACTCTTTAATTGAGAGTGATGAAGGGATTATTTTTATTCCGGATTCATGTGCATAAACCGCTTCATAAGGATGTGCTTTTCCCTGAAGAACATGATTTAGGTTTATAGGAACTTCAGGCGAATTTAAGTGTATTCCCACATTTGGGGTTGACATATTTGCATCAATTATCAAAACATCTTTGTCAAAATATTTCATTGCTGCCCCAAGGTTTATTGCAGTCGTTGTTTTTCCTACTCCACCTTTTCCAGAGGCAATTACAATCATTCTTTTCATTTTGTATTTGGACCAAGCCTTTTTTTTGTCATATCTATGAATTCTTCAAGCATTTCTGCATATTCTTTCAGTTTTTCAAGGTTAATATTTATTTCCTTTCCGCGAAAGATAACTTTAAGGGTAACATTTTTCCTGAATTCGCCTATTCTTTCGATTTTAAGGGTCTCGATTTTTCTTAGCATCATAAAAAAATCAATCACTTCAAGGGCATTTTTGTCTTTTTTCAAGAGCTGTTTTATTTCAGTTATCCTCCCCATGGCATTGTCTGAAACTTCCCCGATTTTTTTCTTTATTTTGGCATCTTTTAGAATGTGGATGATGCAGGTGTCTATCATTTTTCTCCAGCGCAAAAGGAGGTTCATAATCACATCACAAGTTTTTGTATATTTGAGACTGACATATAACAAATGGTCCGCACTTATTTTTTCCTGGATTATTTCTTCCATCATTCCCCCATTGTTTTTGCCCCAAAATTGCGGACCCAAAACATTTCTTTTTTTTTCTCTTCCATATTCGGCAGAAATTTCATACTCTAAAGTTTAAAACCTTTTTATAATTATCTTTAGTCTGAAAGTTCAAGGATGGCTTCGGCAAGATCCTTTGTTTTAAGAAGAGCTTCCTTTACTTCTTTTTTTGAACAGCCGGTTTTCTCCATGACTATTTTAATATCCTCGGGAGAAATTTCAACCTCCTTTGATTTTTCCTCTATTTCTCCTGAAATCTGAAAGCTTCTGTTTCCTTGCATTTTTATTTCCATAACAGACGGGTTTTTTATTATAATAAGAGTTCCGTCTTTTTTTTCAATTGTGACTTTTTGGGCGTCTATTTCATCCTGGGAAATTCCCATTTTTTTCATCATTCCCTGCATTTCTCTGGGGTTAATTCCGCCAAACATTTCAACCTAAGAAAAAGCCAAGCCCCACCCTAAATACAACTATCAGAATTATAAAAGCTATAACATGGGTCGGTTTTAGCATAAATTTACTTGCATACTCTTCCTTATAATTTACCAATCCTCCAAATCCGGATGGAAGACTAAATCCTGTGTTCTCTGCCATTGGTAAATTTAACAGATTTAAGTATAAAAATGTTTTTGTGAAGTTCTAACAGCACATTTTTTAAATTCCATTCCTTTCTTTATTTTATGGTCGATTCAAAGCATGGGGAAATGGAGGAAAAGTGGCAAAAATATTGGGAAAAAGCGAAAATATTTTCGTCAAAAAATCTGGGTTCAAAAGAAATTTTTTCAATTGATACTCCCCCCCCGACAGTTTCTGGAAAAATGCATATAGGACACGCATTCAGTTATTCTCAGGAAGATTTTATTGCGAGATTTATGAGGATGTCCAAAGGAAATGTTTTTTATCCTTTCGGAACCGATGACAATGGCCTTCCTACTGAAAGGCTCGTTGAGAAATTAAAAAAAGTAAAAAGCATTAACATGTCTCGTGCTAAATTTATCAAACTTTGCCTTAAAACATTGAAAGAAATTTCCCCGGATTTCATAAGCGACTGGAAGAGGATAGGGGTTTCATGTGACTTTTCAAAAATTTATTCAACAATTGATAAAGAGAGCCAAAAAATTTCCCAGAAATCTTTTATTGAGTTGTATAGAAAAGACCGTATTTACAAAAAAAGTTTCCCGACTATCTGGTGTCCTGAGTGCCAGACTTCAATTGCCCAGGCAGAGCTTGAAGATAAAGAATTTCCAGCCAAGTTTTCAACTTTAAAATTTGAAGTCCAAGGAAAAGATTTTTTGATTGCAACAACACGTCCAGAACTTCTTTACGCATGCGTTGCTGTTTTTGTAAACCCAAGGGACAAAAGATATTTTGGGGTTGTCGGAAAAAAAGCAAAAGTTCCGCTTTTTGATTTTGAAGTTCCTATAATTGCAGATGACTCTGCACAGGCTGATAAAGGAACAGGGGCACTTATGGTCTGCTGTTACGGGGACAAGTATGATGTTGAAGCAGTTGGAAAGTATAAATTAAAACCAAAAATTGTAATAGAAAAGGACGGGAGAGTGAATATCCCGGGGTATGAAGGCTTGGAAATTAAAGAAGCAAGAAAAAAAATTCTTGAAAATCTTGAAAATAAAAATCTTATAACAGAGGAAAAAGAAATTTCCCATGCTGTAAATGTTCATGATAAATGCGGAACTGAAATTGAGTTCATAGAGACTCCTCAATGGTTCATAAAAATTTTGGACAAGAAAAAAGATTTTATAGCCCAGGGAAATAAGATAAAATGGCATCCCAAATTTATGAAAAAAAGGTATGATAACTGGGTTAACGGGCTTGTATGGGACTGGTCAATTTCACGCAACAGGCATTTTGGGGTTCCGATTCCTGTCTGGGAATGCCCCGAATGCCGTGAAGTTATCTTGCCTGGTGAAAAAGATTTGCCGGTTGATCCCATTGAGATTAAAAAAAAGTGTCCGAAATGCGGTAAAAACGCAGTTCCTGAAAAGATGGTTCTTGACACTTGGGCAACGTCATCATTAACCCCCAGGATTGCAGACAGTTTATTCGGTGATAAAATAAAACTACCGTTTAGTTTGAGGCCCCAGGCGCATGAGATTATAAGAACATGGACTTTTTACACAATTGTAAAAGCATATCTTCATGAAGGGAAAATTCCCTGGAAAGAGGTTTTACTTTCTGGTTTTGTCACCCTTGGAGGTGAAAAAATGAGCAAATCAAAAGGAAATGTTGTTGATCCCGAGGAAGTCATGGAAAAATACGGGGCGGATGCTTTGCGCTTTTGGGCGGCAGGTTCAAGATTAGGTTATGACTTGGATTACCAAGAAAAAGATCTGGTGACCGGGAAAAAGTTTGTAAACAAAATTATTAATGCTTCAAGGTTTATTTTTATGAATCTAAAAAACTATGATGGAAAAAAGAAACCAAAAAAACTTGAGCCGTTGGATAAATTATTTTTAAGAAAACTAAATTCATTAGTTAAAAAGGTCACAGAAAGTTTTGAAAGTTATGATTATTCTAAAGCAAAGGATGAAGTTGAGCATTTTTTTTGGGGGGACTTTTGTGGCAATTATCTTGAAATTGTAAAAAAAAGAGTTTATCAGGGTGACAGAGATGAAAAATTATCAGCAGAGTATACTTTATATAATTCTCTTCTTGCAATTCTAAAACTAATTGCACCAATAATGCCTTTTATTACAGAAGAAATTTACCAAGAAAATTACAAAAAACATGAAAAAGATAAATCTATTCATATAAGCAAGTGGCCAAAATTTGATAAGGCTAAAGATTTTTCAGATTGGGATGTTTTAGTGGAAAATTTATCTTTTATTAGACAGGAAAAAGGTAAAAATAAACTTCCTTTGAATTATCCTGTCGAGAGATTTGTTACCCCACACTATAATATTATAAATTTGTATCAAGAGGATTTTATTTCTGCTTCTGGGGCATCTATCGTTGAAGATGGAAAGGCTCTTCAGGTTAAATTTAAGAAGAGTAGAAACTAAAAGTTAAATTTGACCCCAACCTTTAAAATATCCCTCATTTTTATTCTAACATGACATTGCAACAATTAACCAAATCAGAGCTTGATGGATTCATAAAATTAATGAAGGTTCATAAAGGAAGGGCGACTGAATTAATTTCGGTTTACATTCCTGCGGGCTATGATGTGAATGCAGTTCAGCGCCAGCTTGAGGCTGAAAAGTCAACGGCAAAAAACATAAAATCAACATCGACAAGAAAGAATGTTTCAGATTCACTTGATAAAATCGTAAGAATTTTAAAAGAATATAAAGTGACTCCTAAAAGAGGAATGGCGCTTTTTGCAGGAAATGTTAGCGAGGTTGAGGGGCAGTCTGATATTCAAAGTTGGGAAATTGAACCTCCCGAGGAAATAGGAGTCAGGCTTTACAGGTGTGATAAGGAGTTTGTACTTGAGCCTTTAGAATTAATAACTGCAGTTGATGAAATTTATGCTCTTTTGGTTATGGACAGAAAAGAAGCAACTATAGGTCAGTTGGTCGGGAAAAGAATCGAAACTCTTCAGAAAATGACTTCAGGAGTTCCAAGTAAAGTAAGGGCGGGAGGACAGAGTTCACAACGCTTTCATAGAATTACAGAAGGGTTGACAAAAGAATTTTACAAAAGAATTGCTGAGGAGATGAAAAACATTTTTTATGAAGAAACAAAATTAAAAGGGATATTGATAGGGGGGCCTATTCCAACAAAAAATGAATTCGTTGAGGGGGAATTTATGCCTAAAAAATTAATGGAAAAAATAATTGGGATAAAAGACCAGGGGGACACTTCAGAATCAGGGTTGCAGGAATTGGTAATCCTGAGCCAGGATGTTCTTGCAAAGCAGGAAATAATCTATGAAAAAAAAGTTTTGGAAAGATTTTTTAACAGCCTTGGAAAGGACCCAAAAATGACTCCTTATAAATATGAAGATGTTAAAAAAGCCCTTCAGTACGGTGCAGTTGACACTTTGATAATTTCAAAGGAATATAATATGGAAAAATCAAATGAACTTAAGGCAATAGCCGAACAAATGGGAACAACAATAGAAATTGTTTCAAGTGAAACCAATGAGGGAAGGCAGTTTTTGAACCTTAGTGGGATAGGGGCGGTTCAGAGGTTCGGGATTTAAAGGTTAGCCAGAAATCCATCTGCTTTAGCTGATGGATGAATGGCGCTTCTTGAAAAACATTTTTCTATTTTGATTTACTAAAAAAAGAGTAGCCGTGATTGTCGGCTACTTGAACATATCCACTTAGTGGATACTTTATCTAAATAAATAAACTTTTCGGAGGGCTAAAATGTACAGTTCATATGGTCACAGCGTCGGTAACAACTACAAACATGTGCAGATAACGACAAAGTACAGATACAAAATGATGGGCAAAAACCTGTTGAAAACTTATTGTGAAGTTGCAATAAAAGAATCTTGCAAAAACCACAAAATTGAGATAACTATCTTGAAGGTTATGGAGAATCATGTGCACATGATTGTTGACTGTCCAAGAACAATGAGTGACTCAAAACTTTTGCAGATAATAAAAGGGAGTTCAAGTTATTTGATTTTTAGATTGTGTCCAAATTTGAGAAAAAGATATTCACAAGGGCATTTTTGGAATGGAGGATATTTTTGTTGCTCAATCGGGTCAAATTATGAAGCAGTTTTTGATTATATAAAAAATCAAGAGTTGCACCATTCATTTCATTGAAGACGAAGGATGTCACGGTGTACTCATAAAGAATGGGATGCACAGATAAACGATAGAAGTTTTGCTTCAAACTCTCGAATAAATATTTAAAAAACCTTTTGTCCTATTTTAATCATGTCTTATATAAAAAAACTGGTGATGTATGGTTTTAAAAGTTTTCCAAGGAGAACCGAGATTCCTTTTACTTCAGGAATAAACGTTGTTTTGGGTCCAAACGGTTCAGGAAAAAGCAATATTACGGATGCATTATGTTTTGTCCTTGGAAGGCTTTCAATAAAATCAATGCGCGCCGCAAAGGCAAGCAATTTAATTTTTTTAGGAACAAAAGCCGCATCTCCTGCAAAAGAAGCTTCAGTTGAAATAATTTTTGACAATCAGAAAAAGATTTTTGCATCTAATTCAAGTGAAGTTTCAATAAAAAGAATTGTAAGAAAGAACGGACTGAGTATTTACAAAATAAACAATGAAACAAAAACCCGTCAGGAGGTTTTGTCTCTTCTTGCCCAGGCGGGGATTGACCCGAATGGATTTAATATTGTTCTTCAGGGGGAGATTCAAAATTTTGTCAGAATGCAGTCCGAAGAAAGAAGAGAAGTAATAGAAGAAGTTGCGGGAATTTCTATTTATGAGTCTCGCAAAGAAAAATCTTTGAGGGAACTTGAAAAAACAGATGAAAAATTGAAAGAGGTTATGGCGATTTTGGGGGAAAGAAATTCTTATCTTGAGAATCTTGAAAAGGAAAGGGAAGCTGCGCTTAAGCATAAAAAACTTGAGGAAGACGTTAGAAAATTTAAAAAAAGCATCATTTTTCACGACCTCTTAAAAAAGAAAAAAGAAGGAAGCGGGATATTAAAAGAAATTGAAATAAAAAACCGTGAAATTGAAAAAATAAAGAATACTTTAATCTCTTTTGAATCCCAGATTGAAACACTGGAAGAAAAAATTTCAGAAATAAATTCAAAAATCCAGAAACAAACCGGGCTTGAGCAGGAAAAGCTTAATCAGGAGATTTCAAATTTAAGGGCGGAGTTGGCGGGTCTGTCTGTTAAAAAAGAAAATTATGAAAAAAAGTTAAAGGAAATTGACAGAAAAAAACTCAGTCTTCAGAGTTTAATTGAAGAAAATGAAGTTTCTATAAAGAGCCTGCGTAGAGAGTCTCCTACAGTTGAAAGGATTCAAAAAGAGTTAAACACAAAAAAAGGAGAACTTGAAAAGCTTGAAGAGTCAAGGAAGAAAAGATATATTCAAAAAAGCGAACTTGGAGCCACGAGGGAAAAACTGGAGGACAAAAAAACACTCCTTCAAAGCTATGTGAATGAGTCCGACTTTCTTCTTGAAGAAATTGAAAATTTGACTAAGAATCTTTTTGACCAAAGAACAGATGAAAAAAAGTTGGAGGAGTTAAAATCTCTCATGGGCAAAACACAAAATGATTTTGAAGCCTGCGAAAAAAGGGAAAGGGATCTTGAGAAGTCGATTCATGTCAATTTTTCAAAGATTGAGGAAAACAAAAAAATAATTGAAAAAGTCGGGAAGCTCGATATTTGCCCGCTATGTAAAAGTAAAATAACAAAAGAGCACATTCATTCAATAAGGGGGGAGATTGCTCCCGTGATAAAAAGGCTTGAAAAAGAAATCGAATATTTTAAAAAAGAGTTTGAAGAAATTTATTCAAAAAAAAATTCTTTTAAAGATGAAAAGGAAAAATTGAATGCGGAAATTCAAAAAAGAGATAAGGATATTATCAGGCTTGAGGCTATACATGGAAAAAATGTTCAGATAAAAAATCTTCGTAAAAAAATTGAATCAGCAAAAAGCGAGATTTCAGAAATTGTTAAAAACAAAGTGAAGCTCGAGGATAGTTTCGATGAGAATTCAAACATAGAGGAAAAGTATGAGACCTTGAGAATAGAAATTGAGGAGATTTCAATAAGAAACAAGGAAAATTTGTCTTCTGAAATTTCATTTAAGCAAAGAGAACTTGAGAGAACCATTGTCTCATTAAAGCAGCTTGATAGGGAAAAAGAAGAGTTTAGTGAAGACCTTAAGATTGCGGAAAAAAACTTTCTTGAAAAAAACAAAATCCTTGATGGGAAAAGAAAAGAAGAGGAGGAATTAACTAGGAGGGCAAAAAAGTATATTGAAGAGAGGGATTCATTTAATCAGAAGATAAGGGAAACTGAGATGGATTTGTCTGAAAAAAGAAATTCAATTTACAACGCCGAGCAGATTTTTAACAATTTAAAAATTGAAAGAGCAAGAAAAGATGCCGAAATTGAGAGTCTTGAAACTGAAATTTTAGAGTTTCCAGAAGCCGAAATTATCAGGGGGGATAAGGAGTCACTTATTGAGAGGCTTAAAAAGACCGAGGAAACTTTAATCAGGTTGGGAACTGTTAATATGAGGGCCCTTGAAGTTTATGATGAGATTAAAAAAGAGTATGAACTTGTGAAAGAAAAGGTTGACGCAGTTTCAAAAGAAAAAGAGGGGGTTTTGAAAATAATTCATGAAATTGATATAAAAAAGAAAAAAGCCTTTCTTTCAACCCTGTTGGAATTAAATGAGATTTTCACAAGAAATTTTTCCCAGATTTCAAATAAAGGGCAGGTTTTTTTGGAGCTTCAGAATAAAAAAGACCCTTTTTTTGGTGGTGTTGATGTGATAGTAAAGACCGGCCACGGAAAATATTTTGATATAAAATCCCTTTCAGGGGGTGAGCAGACAATGGTCGCGCTTTCGCTTATTTTTGCGATTCAGGAATTAAAGCCTTATCATTTTTACATTCTTGATGAGATTGATGCGGCGCTTGACAAAAGAAATTCAGAGCGCCTTTCCGGCCTGTTGAAAAAATACATGGAAAAAGGACAGTATATTATAATCACCCACAACGATGAAATAATCACCGGAGCAACAAACCTTTACGGAGTTTCGATGCATGAAGGAATATCAAAAATCATAAGCCTTAAAGTTTGATTTTTAACTTCGGATTCTCATTTTCATCATATTCGAGTTTTTGCTCAATTGTTTTTTCTGTCATTTTCTGTTTTGTTATCTCAAATCATTAAAAATAAAGGGGGCTTTTTCGGGTCGCCCCGTTGTTTTAAAAAATAAAAAATAAAAAATTAGGAAAGTTAGTAATAACTTTCACCAAAATCTTCAGTCTGTTTTTCTGGTTTCTTACTTAGAAGTACAATCAGGACTACTAAAAGCACTAAGAAGATTATTGCAAGGACGATTGTCAAAACAACAATTGTATTTGACGAAGCTCCGCCTGTAACTTCCAATTCTAATGGAACTGTCTTGACAAGAGTGTTTCCGTCAAATATGTTCACATTAAACAAGTGCTGACCCTGTTCGTTTGAACTTCCCGTCACAGTAACTGTTGCGCTTGATCCAGCCGGAACAGCAATAACTGATTGTGATAATGTAACTCCACTGTCTGCAACGATTCTGTAAACCTTTACGTTGTCAGTTGGATTCACTATCAAAATGTTGAATGATGCTTCTTCGCCGGCAGAAACGCTTTGCTTCTGTGTTGGAACCACAATGCTTTCAGGAACATCGTTATTAAGAACGATTTGCCTTGACTGGGCAACTTTTAAGTCGCCATTTTGGACAACCACTTGAAGTGTGTAAACACCGGATTTCACGTCATATGGAACTTTTAAATAAAGTGTTCCTACAACTGTGTCTTCTTCATTGCAATCTTCATTGCAATCTTCCAATGTTACAAGGTCTCCAAACCACTTTGGACCCTGAGCAACACCTAATTCACTTATAACAACTGAAGCATAGACATCATCCAGGTCATTGTATCCGATATTCTTCAGTACAATTTCAACCGGGAATTCCTGTCCTGCGCTTATAGTGCTCGGAGTTGTGATAGATGCAATTTGAACGTTGTATGAGGGCCTTTGAACTCTCAAAGTTATATCCTCGAAAGTTGTTTTATAGTCCTTACCGTCAAGTTCTATTGACAAAGTTAAATCATCAGAAAGTTGATCTTTAAGTTCGTATGGAACATGAAGAACAAGAACTTTTTTGTACTGATGACCTGCTTCAACGTCAAAAACGGGGGTCTGTTCGTCAAAACTGACTTTTTCCCCTTCAACTGTTGCTTCAAGATTAACATCTGTATCGTTTACATCAGATAAGAAATAAACTTTCAGTGTAAACTCTTCGCCCGCAACAACTGAAACTGTATCTGGAGAATTAGTTACAACTCCTCCGACAGCCTGAGCAACTCCAATGCCGTTTACTGTAACTTGGTAGTCAGATGTGATTTCAGCCGCGCTTACACTTGAAACTAAAAATAACGCAAGTGCAAACATGCATAAAGTAACCACCAGGTTTTTTCTACTCATTTTTGTTTTTTGTTTTATTTAATTGTCGCGAAAAACTTTGTTTTTCGTTAGTCCTTTGGAGGCAATTTCGTTTATAAACTTTGTGGTGATGACAAATCCATACAATTATGTAGTAACACACTTGTCCTATTGTGTCAGAACAATAAAGGACTAAATAATATTTTCGTAAACTTTCTTGCCTAAAACTGAATCACTAATCATTTCAGGAGACTCATTTATAATAATGATGTCTTTATTTATTGGGAGGGCTTTGAGAAGTTTTTCCCATTCTTCTTTCAGGGTTTTCTTGTGGTTCTTTTCTCCTTTTTCTCCGTAATCAATTCCCGAAAAATGCAAATGAAGATCTTTCAGGTCGTTAAAAAGAAGGAAAGTTTCTTTAAATCTATAATCTCCATGGCTTCTTGCAAGTATGTGTGCAAAATCTATACATGCAGAGCACCCTGTGTCCTTGACAAGTCGGGACACCTCTTCAATAGAACCAAAAACATTTACCTTGCCCATAGTTTCGGGGGCAATTTTTGGAGTGTAACCTTTTTCTTTTCTTATCTTTTCTAATTTCATAATATTCATTTTTATAGTTTCGTAAGTTTCTTTTTTTGATTTTTTGGAGTAAAATCCTGAATGGATAACAACATATTTTGCCCCAAGAAAAGTTCCAATTTCAAGGCACTTTAATATTCTTTTTTTGCTCTCTTCAATTTTTTTTTCATCTTCAGAATTAAGATTTAAAAAATACGGTGCATGAATTGAAAGTTCTATTCCCAGCCTTTTTGCCGCATTTCCTATTTCCTTTGCTTCGTTTTCTTTTATGTAAACACTGTACGTGAAAGCAATTTCGCAGGCTTTCAAGCCAAGTCTGTTATACCCTTCAAGGTTCTTTATTGCATCTTTAACTGGTCCGATTCCTGCAGGCCCAAAACTTATTTTTGCCATGATTTTACGAAGAAATAAGCGTTTATTAAAGTTGTTTTGAAATGAGAAATGGACTTATGCAAAATAAGATAGTCATTTCTATCACATTATTAAATCCCAATATCAAATTTACTTTTTCTGAAAAAGGTCGTAAATAAGGTAAATTATAACTCCTATGACAACTCCAAAAAATATGTTGAAAAAATAACCAAATTGTGGTTTACATACAGGAGGCTCCATTGGCGTGCAGACAAGAAAAACATTCTGAAAGAGAAAATATCCGGCAATCGCTGCAAAAATAGTTAACAGCACTTTTCCTCTGCTCACTTTTTTCATAATATCACTAGATAGGTAAAGGGGTTTAAATATTTAATCTTGAAATTATATTGTTAAGTTAATTGGTTTTTTTGGTTAGGTGTATAAATCATATATGATTTACATTTTTATAAAAGAAAAAGAGTATAGCGAGGCCCTTATTTAAATGATGCTAATTTTTGGAGTTGTATCAATAAGCATTTACTTTGCATTAATTCTCAAAGAGGCAAATTAGATACTTTTAATTTTAGGCATTCTTTTATTGTTAATTAGTTTAAATATAAAGTTTAATAACTAAAATTAATCAATTCCAACCATTTATTAGGATTTTTCAATTTAATTACGGACAGTAACTGAACACCAAATCATTTGTGTTATTTCATTTCACAAACTCATCAATTTTATCTTTGTATCAGTCGTCTGGAAGTTTTTTGCAACGACTGCCTGGACCCCTGATTCTTCAGAAGAATTTATGATTGCAGGAGTTGCAGAGCCATCAATAACAATTATTGCCGTTCCCATTATTCTTCTAAGCGAAGAAGAAATAGATTTTTGTGAAACACTTTTTAATTCTTTAAGGTTTTTATCCAAAAAGACAGCCTTTCCGCTTCCATCAAGGCTTCTTGAAATTTTCTTTAATTTTTCTTTGTCTTCAGCGGAGAGTTCAATTTTTTCCTTTTCTGTATTTTTTACCAGAGAAGTTTTATCAGCAAATTTGAAATTTCTTTCAAAAGAGGAAAAAAAGTCCCTCGCTGGGACTTTTTTTCTTAAATTCATTAAAATTTCTTTTGAAGTCAGTTCCTCGACTTCTTTTCCGTCAGGCGCAACAGCAATATATTTGACATCTGCATTTTCCATTACGTTTTGGGCAATTAATTTTCCGCCTCTATCCCCGTCAATGAAAAGGATAATGTCTTTTGTTTTCGCCAATTCCTTTATTTCGTCAGGAAGTTTTGTTCCGTTCATTCCTATAACATTATTGATTCCAGCTCTTACAAGATTTACAACATCAGCTCTTCCTTCAACAACAATTAATTCTTTGTTTTCAAAGTCTGTGCCGCATGCAAGCTTATTTTTTCCGTATTCTTTAACGCCTGCAATCTTTGTTGAGTCCTTAATCTGGTTTGAAATGTCTCTTGAATCTGTAGAACCTTCAATTCCTGTCATGAGTTTTTTTGCCCGTTCAAGAATGTAATCTCTTTTGTTTCCACGCACGTCTTCGATTTTTTCAATCTCAATTTGTGCGTCGCAAGGGCCCACTCTTTCAATTGTTTCAAGGGCAGCAGCAATCAAAGCCGTTTCAGACTGGTCAAGCGCTGTCGGGATTTTTATAGTTCCCAAAGTTCTTTTTTCCTGCCTTTCAAGGTCTACTTCAATTCTTCCTATCTTTCCTTCCTTTTGAAGCTCCCTCATTTCAAGGTCAGGCCCCAAAAGCCCTTCAGTCTGCCCGAAAAGAGCGCCAATTACATCGGGTTTTTCAAGAGCGCCTTCGGCATTCAAATTAGCGTGTATCATGTATTTTATTGATACAGGACTTACTTTAGCCATTTTAGTTTTTTCTCCATTATTTATTTTTTTAAAATCCTTAAAGGACTTTCTAGAAAAACATCTTTTCAAATAATCAAAACTCATTTGATTTGAATGTGAAAGTGAAAGTGAATAATACTTCTTATTTTGAAGATATTTTCCTAATAAAAGAGTATGGGACAGGGGGTTTTTAAATTATTTGGTTTGGATGGCGAGAATCTTCCCTAAACTCTTCCAATATCCTTAAGAATTTTGTATTCCTTAATCTTCCCCAATTTTTCATACACTTTCAAGAGTTTTTCTTTGATTTTATCTTTTTCATTGCCCTGAAATTTAAGCCTCATCATTTTTTCATAAAGGCTTGCAAGGCGCCCCTGTTTGTTAACAGCTTTTTCAAGATTTTCCGCCTCTTTTTTGTAAAATTCAAGGATTTGGGAATAAATTTCTTCCTTCTCATTTTTGCTCGCTTCATCCATTGCTCGCCTTAAAGCTTTGTCACTTTCATCAAATTTTCCTCCAGATATGAAAGATTTTGCTTCTTTTAAGAAATTTTCTTGTTTTTCTCTAAATGAAACAGAATTTACAGCTGCATTTTTGAATGCTCCTGCAGCATCAACATACATTTCTTTTCCAATGTATATGTCGGCAAGGTTTAGGTATGCAAATTTTCTCATCTCAATAGGGGGCATAGTTTTTATATACCGTGTCAAATAATCAATTTTAACGAAGTCCCCTTTTCCTTTAAGAAAAGATTCAACTTCATCTTTATGCATATCCTTTGTTAACATTAAAATTAAAATAAGGATGAGTATTTAAGGATTTTTATTAATATTAATATTTTAACTTCTTTTAAATATTCTTTTAAAAAAACTTTGTTTTTTTTCAGGAGAAGAGGTCACAATTTCGATTTTTGGTTGCTCTGCCAATTCTTTTTCCTTTTGTGCCTGTTTTCTCTTGCTTATGTTTGCTAAAGCCTCATTGTATCCCAAGTTTATTGTGTTCTTTGAATATCCTTGATTTAAAAGAACAGAATATAACTCTTCAGCGTTATGGCCATTTGCTAAGTTTCTCTCGAAGAATCTCACCATTTCTTTTTTACTTTCAATTTCTCTCATGTTAATTTTATAAAATCGGAGTTTTTAAGGATTTCTATTTTTGGGATTGTCAAGTATTCGGGGCTTAAATAATACTGTCAAGTGAAGGGAGTTCAGTATCATTTATTTTCTAAATCCGACATGGTATCTTGCTGTGGTTTAATTACTCTTTTATGAGATTTGCTGTCAATCCTTATACCTCTTATGACCTCTTCTTCATTTTCTAACCTATCTATATAATAAGCATTTGCTTTACAGATAGGACATCTAAGATTTTTTCCATGAGGTAAATTTGTTTCTTATAAATATTATTATATAAAAAATTAAGGTGTTAAAGAGAGAGTTAATCAAAGATATTCAGATTTTTCATATATTTTTTATTGCAATTTTAACAATTCTTTCATATGCCCCCTCAAAGCCCTGTGTTCTTGCTATGCTCATAGGAATTAATTTATTTAATTTTTCAAAAAAAGATTTATATTCTTTTTCAATTTCTTGAGAAATTATCTCTTTTGGCTCCATATCCCGGAAGAAGGAAAGAATAATATAAAGTTCTGATCTTACAAAAGCAGAATTTGAGGTTGCAAAATATTTCATTTTGTTTCCATCTTTATGTCCAGCCAAAAAAACAGTTGACATACATTTTGTAACAAGATTTTCGTCTTTTTTCATTTCTTCAGGAAATTTTTCCAGTTTTTCTCCATAAGAAAGCATTTTTATCAAAACAGAATTTTCTTCGCCAAACTCCTTAAGTTTTTCGGATTCTTTTAATTCCGTTAATATTTTTTCAGTGTTATTTTTACTGCTTTTTTCTGATTTGTAACTAAACAATAAAAAATTATCTTCAAAATGTGAAAGAGTGTATTTTCCCTCGGGAAAACTATAACTTTCCTTTACTTCTTCATGAAGTTCATTATAAAACCCTATTGCATATCCTTTGCTCCCCATTTTTAGGTAAATGTCATAACAATCCGCCAGATTTTCAAGGATAGATTTTTTTGATTCCATACATAATTAGTTGAAATTTAAATTTTACAAAAAATTTAAGCATAAAAAACAAAGTTTATTTTTTCTTGGTGATTTCAGAGCAGAATCCTGCGGCAACGGTTGCGCCTGCATCTCTTACTGCAAACCTTGCCATATAAGGATTATCTTTAGTAGTTTCAATTGCAAGTCTTCCTTGGGGTTTGATTCTTACCTTTGCAACATCCCCATTCTTTAAAAAGTCCGGATGTTCTTTCATGACTTCCCCGGTTCTTGGGTCAATTTGAGCAATCAATTCAACAAACTGGCATGGAACTTGAGCGGTGTGGATGTGGAAAACAGGAGTGTAACCCTTAGCCAAAACTGTTGGGTGGTTTATTACTGCAATTTGAGCGATGAATTCTTCAACAATAGGAACGGGAGCCGAAGCATCACATATAACGTCCCCTCTTGCAATATCTTTTTTGCCGATTCCTCTTATGTTAACACCAATGTTTTCTCCTGCTTCTGCTACAGAAAGGCTTTCATGGTGAGCTTCAATAGTTTTAATTTCTCCCTGAATTCCTTCACCTGTTCTTCCCGGAAGAATTTTAACTTTTTGGCCTACCTTCAAAATTCCTGTCTCAACTTTTCCTACTGGAACAGTTCCAATTCCTGTAATTTCATAAACATCCTGAACAGGCATTCTCATTGGAAGGTTAGTTGGTAATTCAGGGGCAGGGAATAAATCAATTTGTTCCCTTAAAGTTGGTCCTTTATACCAGGTCATTTTATCAGACCTTCTTATAATATTTTCCCCCATAAGCCCCGAGCACGCGATAAAAGTTGTTGTATCAGGGTTAATTCCAACCTGTTTTAAAAGTTTAGAAACCTCTTCCTTAATTTGCTTAAACTTTTCTTCTTTATATTCAACTGCATCCATTTTATTAATTGCAATTGCAACGTTCTTTACACCCATAGTTCTGAGAAGCCATAAGTGCTCAGTTGTCTGGGGCTGGACTCCTGAAGGAGCAGCAATAACTAAAAATGCTGCATCAGCCTGTGAAGCGCCGGTAATCATGTTTTTAACAAAGTCCCTGTGGCCAGGCGCGTCAATGATTGTGATTTGATATTTGTCTGTAACTAATTTTTTGTAAGCAAGGTCAATTGTAACTCCTCTTTCCCTTTCTTCTTTAATGTTATCCATAACATAAGCAAATTCAAAGCCTGCTTTTCCGTATTTTTGAGTTTCTTCTTTAAGTTTCTTCATTTCCTGCTCAGACACAGCTCCGCCGTCAAACATCATTCTACCTACGCAAGTAGATTTTCCCGCGTCAACGTGGCCTACGAAGACAATATTCATTGTTGGTTTACTTTTAGCCATAGTTGTTTAATGAAAAATTATATTTATAAATGTTTCTATTGTTTTTTGTTCTTTCTGGTTTTCTTTTTTGCCGACGCTGATTTCCTTTGTTTCTTATCTTTATTTAAAAAATATTTCTTGTATAAAATTAAGAATATCATAATAACAATTCCACCTGAAAATAAAATATCAGATGTATAATGTGCACCGATAACTATTCTTTCGTATGAAATAAACAATGCAAAAAGAGTTACTAGAATTATTGCAATCCATTTGTGTATTTTATTTTTGTGTAAAAAAATTAAAAATAAAGGGATAATTATCCATGCAAGATAAGCATGCCCTGAAGGAAATGAATTGCCCCCAGAAATTCCTTGAGGAAGATACCATTCTGTAAAGTTCCCAAGATTATTTATAACCTCTTCATATCTTACTCTCCCCCAAAGAAATTTAAAAGCTTCAACAAGGATACCTGAAATAATAAAAAGGATAAGACTAACCTTTGCAAATAAATAATTTTTTTCTGAGAATTTTTGGAGTTTTGTTTTAAACAAATAAAATCCGATTAGTGAAACAAGAGCAAAACCCAAAAAGACGGAAATTCCTTCCAAAGATGCAAATTTAAAGGGGATATTAAAGTAGTTAAAAATTAACCTTAAAATATAAATAAATGAAAAAGAGGATAATAAAATTTCAAAAACGAAAAATAATTTTTTGCCGGTTTTGTTTTTAATTTTTGCGTTTGTATTAAGGACGAAAAGTGAAAAGATTATAAAAAGCAGCCCCGGGATCTCGCCGAATGCTTCAACTAAATTTCCAACGGTAGAATCAGGATCAAAAAGAAATTTTGAGATAAGAAGATCATAAATTCCAAAAACCACTGCAAGGACAATCCAGAAAATAGTCACAATTATTATTAATTTGTTTGTTGCGGAATTTTTCCAAAAAGTTTTAATGGACATTAAAAATTAATGAGTAGGGGGTTTAAAAATTTATATTTTGAAAATTTTGTGAAATAAATTTTTGGACAATTCTTTTCTTTAAATATTTATTTTGAATTTCTTTTGGAAGGAATTTAAAATCTTTTATTATTTTCCTGCAATTTTTGCTCTCACATTTACCTTCAAGGGTCCAGCAGTCTTCATCCATGGTTGTGGAATAATCAAATGTAATCTCTTCATCTATATTTATCTTTTTAATAGCGATTAATAAATTGTCTTTAATGACCCCTGAATTTGGATTGCATGAATGATTAACAACCCTTCCCGGGTCTTTTAAGTATATATAAGCATCTTTTCCTATTTGAAGTCCATTCCCAATTGCAGAAGTGTAATATTTGAAATCCAGTTTAATAGATTTTTTTCCAGTAACAACTGGATCTTCAAAAAGGAGGATTTTTTCGAATTTATTTATGACTTTTTTTGCAAATAGCCCCTCCCCAAATCCATTTTCTTTAAGATAAAAAATATCACTTTGCATAATTTACTGATTTTCGGCGAGGCCCTTTCTGTCTCTTATCTTTTTTATAACCTCAGCCTGTATTGATACGGGGGTTCTTTCAAAACTCTGGTCCTTAAGTGAAGAAACTCCTCTTCCTTCTGTAGTGCTTCTAAGGTCACTTGCCCACCCAATCATTTCAGCGACGGGAAGCTTTGCTTCAAGGCCCATTACCCCCCCTTCCTGTTTCATCCCAAGAAGCTGCCCTCTTTTGCTTCCTATTAATTTTGTTGTAGAACCCATAAGGTTCTCGGGAACTTCAATTAAATGCACCTGAAGAGGCTCAAGGATAACAGGACTCGCATTTTTGAAAGATTCTTTTATTGCATCCCTTACAGCAGGATAAACCTGCGCTGGTCCTCTGTGAATTGCGTCTTCGTGGAGCCTGATGTCAACTAAAGTAGCTTTCAGGTTCATGCATGGTTCTCTTGCAAGAGGCCCCTGATCCATCACCATTTCAAAAGCATCCATCACCATTTCAATGACTTCACCTATATGCACTTCTCCACGTGTTTCATCAAACAACATGTTTCCTTTGTAAATATCTTTAATTTCTTTTATTTCATTGGAACCCCAACCCATTCCTGATAAAACTTTTGTAATCTGCTCACTTTTTTTCTTTATTCTTCCCTCGGGAATTTCTCCTTTATCAATCAATTGGGCAAGTTCTGCCGGAAGAGGCTCGACTTTCATAAAGAAACTATTGTGCTTGTTTGGGCTCCTTCCCTCGCTTGAAGGTGAAGGTTTCATAACGCTTTCTCTGTAAACAACAATAGGCGCAGAAGTTTTTACCTCAAGACCCTTTTCTGTCTTTATTCTGTTTTCAATAATCTCAAGATGAAGCTCTCCCATACCTGAAATTAACGATTCTCCTGTTTCTTCATTTATTGCTATTTTTATAGATGGGTCTTCTTTTGCAACTTTTCTTAAAATTTCAATAAGTTTTGGAAGGTCTTGGGTTTTCAAAACTTCAATTGATTTTGTAATAACGGGCTGGAAAAGATGTTTAATCTCTTCAAAAGGAGTTTGTTCTTTTTCTGTGATTGTTTCACCCACATCAATATCAATCCCGCTTATTGCAAGAACATTTCCTGCAGGAACACTTTCTAACTGTTCAGGCTTAATTCCATTGTAAACTAAAACCTGCTGAATCTTCCCAGGCTTTGCTATATTATTGAAGTAAACATCCATTCCGCTTTTTATTGTTCCAGAATAAAGTCTCCCGGCACAAATTTCTTTTCCTGAACGGGGGTCAATAACAATTCTTGTCACAACAAATCCAACTTCTCCTTTTCTGTCGCAATTCAAAAGAGCTTTTCCGAATTCTGAAGTTTCATCCCCGTGCCATATTTTAGGGATTCTGTATTTTTGCGCTTCAGTCGGGTTAGGCAGATGCTTTACGGCCATGTCTAAAACCACTTCATAAAGGGCCGCATTTTCCCAGACCCATTTTTGCCTTTCTTCTTTTGGGATTGTTTCATCATAAATTTTGTAAATATCTCTGAAACTGACATTTTTTTTCTTCATAAAAGGGATTGAAAGAGCCCAGTTTTCACGCGCAGAGCCGAATGCAACACTCCCATCGTTAACATTAACTTTCCATTTTTGCGCATATTCCCTTTCCGCAATTTGTTCAATTAGATGATTAAAATTTTCAATTAATTTCATAAATCTTTCCTGCATTTGCTCTGGGGTAAATTTAAGTTCGTTGATTAATCTATCAACTTTGTTTATAAAAAGAACAGGTTTTACTCTTTCTCTTAATGCTTGTCTTAAAACTGTTTCTGTCTGGGGCATAATTCCTTCAACAGCGCAGACTAAAACAAAAGTTCCATCTATTGCCCTCATCGCTCTTGTTACATTTCCCCCAAAATCAACGTGTCCAGGGGTGTCTATAAGGTTGATTAAATATTCCTGCCCATGATAATCGTGAACCATGGAAACATTTGCAGCGTCAACCGTCATAAGCCTTTCCTGTTCATCAGAATGCTGCCATGTTGCCATTCCTTCTTCAAGATTTCCCGCATTTTTTTCAGCCATCATACCTGCAGCAGCAAGAAGGTTATCTGTAAAAGCAGTTTTGCCGTGATGGATATGCGCCGAAGTGGCAACATTTCTTATGCTTTCCTGTTTTGAAATCAAACGATGAATTTTTTCCAGGCTTGTTTCTTTTTCTACCATTTTCTTTGTTTGTTAGGGGGGAACAAAGCGAACTTGTTCGTCTTTCTTTCTACCATAAATAAGTTTTACAAAAATTAGTTTATAAAACTTTTTAAAAAAATTTATCAAGAACTTTATTCATGAGTCTTGCAATAGTTCTAACACGTGGATTTTCATCCTTTGACATAATTTTTGTGATTCTTTCAAAATCTTCAACTGTCACTCCATATAAATCTTTGAAGTAATTAAACTGCTCTTCTTCATTAATATTTTGATAAGAGGATTTGTTCTTTCCTCGAATTAAAGATTCATAAGCTTCTCCAATAGCAATAAACTCCAGATGGCATTCCTTCTGTTTAGGTTCATCATCCAGGGGATAATTATTTGGATGATAAATTTTTGTGAGTTTTATATACGCTTTTTTTATTTCTTCCTTACAAGCATCTTTTGAAATTCCAAGCCTTTCATGGTAATTCTTAATCTGGGATGGGGTTTTCATTTTCAGAACAATTATTCATCAAAATATTAAAAGGCGAAAACTTCTCTTTTTTAGAATCCCAATATTTCCCAACTGAATTTTTGTAATTTGAAATTGATTCCCTGAGCATTTTATAATTATTCAAAAGTCCTTTTTCCAATTTTTTATTCTTTTCAAAAAAGTTAGATTTAGAAATAATGTCAAATTGCCTTTCAATTATTCTTTCTAAATCTTCAAAAATTTCCATGTCTCCTTTCTTGACTTCTTCAAAAAGTTCTTTCATATAAAATGTATTGATTCCCTATTTAAAAAAGGTAGTGGATTTGCTGAATATTAAAGGTTAGTCAGAAATCCATCTGCTTTAGCTGATGGATGAATGGCGCTTCTTGAAAAACATTTTTCTATTTTGATTTACTAAAAAAAGAGTAGCCGTGATTGTCGGCTACTTGAACATATCCACTTAGTGGATACTTTATCTAAATAAATAAACTTTTCGGAGGGCTAAAATGTACAGTTCATATGGTCACAGCGTCGGTAACAACTACAAACATGTGCAGATAACGACAAAGTACAGATACAAAATGATGGGCAAAAACCTGTTGAAAACTTATTGTGAAGTTGCAATAAAAGAATCTTGCAAAAACCACAAAATTGAGATAACTATCTTGAAGGTTATGGAGAATCATGTGCACATGATTGTTGACTGTCCAAGAACAATGAGTGACTCAAAACTTTTGCAGATAATAAAAGGGAGTTCAAGTTATTTGATTTTTAGATTGTGTCCAAATTTGAGAAAAAGATATTCACAAGGGCATTTTTGGAATGGAGGATATTTTTGTTGCTCAATCGGGTCAAATTATGAAGCAGTTTTTGATTATATAAAAAATCAAGAGTTGCACCATTCATTTCATTGAAGACGAAAGGACGCCGTGCCCTTTAGGGCACGGAGGATGTCACATT
>Ga0209727_1000987_pt1 | contig 26397 bp, 39 predicted proteins | sample RifGroC1_FD_183995 | JGI IMG/M metagenome (GOLD analysis project Ga0209727, IMG submission 183995) | Groundwater microbial communities from Rifle, Colorado, USA - Groundwater C1 (SPAdes) (version 2) | ecosystem: Environmental > Aquatic > Deep subsurface > Groundwater | place: Rifle, Colorado...
TAGCCTAACTCGAATAGCAATGCTTTTTTGCAGTGGTTAATGAAAGGACAGTTTCCATCAACCACCTACAGATTAACACTACAAAAATTTACTGTCAACTAGAACAAAAGGCCTCAGAGTGGGGAGTGATGACGAGTTGGGCAGGCACGTCATCACCCCTATTGTGAGGCTTTTTGGTAGTTAATATTGTCTATTTGAGGGAGAAAAAATGGATGAGAAATGGAAGTATTTGGTTCTTGAAATCTGTGCCGGAAAAGTATCAAAAGTTCAAGTGTTAGATGAGGTTTTGAGACGAATGTTGATGGAACTGTCTGCTTTTGAGGCGATGACTTGTGCCGGTGCTGCCGGTTGGTCGCTCGTAAGTGTATTGCCCAACGATGGACATCCCGAACAGTACGGTATGTATTACTTTAAGAGTCTGGATTGAGAAACATCCCCCGGTATTTTACCGGGGTTTTTATTATCTACTCGTCTTTTTTTGGGTAGCGATTAAGGGTGAGGAAAATGACGAGGGCAACGATGGGGGTGAGAACCAAAAGGGTGAGACCAAAGAACTCAAGATACTGAGGGAGGTAGACAAGAAGGAGGCTGGAGTTACCTTCCGGCAGATTCCAGGAGTTGTGCCACGAAGAGGTATTGGTCGGATCCAGCCTGGGCAAGAAAGGAGAGACAAATGGGGTGATAAGAGAAAGTAACCATGAGGATATTTTGGTGTCTGTTCCGGATACCTGTATGGCCTTCCACGAGGGCGATTGGGTTTGATAGAGGCTGAGTGAACCTTGGCCGTTTGCTATATTAGCGGTGTAAAGAAAGGGATAGGGATGGGTGGAGCTTATGATCTGTGATGGGGAGTCAGTGATAGGAGAAGAGATGGAGATATCTTGGAGGAACTGGAGAGGAATGGGGCGAAGGGAGATAGACTTGAGGAGATTTGAGGTGATGCGATTGCCAAAAGATTGGTTGTAAATATGGAGAGTAAAACCAGGGGCTTCGGAGGGGTTGGTGATGGGCTGAATGAGAGACTGGGTTTGGTTGGTTTTGAGGAGACGCTCGTGGACATCACAGCGACGGGAGGAGTGGTTCTCAAGACAGACAGTCGGAGCAAGACCTCTTTGAAAACGGTAATCGAAAGAGAGGAGATAGTTGAGGGTGTGAGGTAGGTGACGAAGACTTAAAATATCGCATTCGGTAGCGTTTTGACTTTGGTAGAGGAAACCATCCTTGGTGACCTGTTTGACCGTTTTGCCATCGTTCCATTGATCGCAGTTAAGGTTTTCAGGGAAGAGACTGTTGGCTTCCGGAGTCTCATTCATGTCGAGCTCGGTATCTGTTTGGAGAAGGGATACTTGAACGCGTTCAATTTTATTTTTGAGAACAATATTTTTTTGAGGAATGAGCGGGAGAGAAGTGGTGGAGGAGTAAATCAGAGGAAGGATAGTAACCTCGATGTTGTCGTAGTTTCCTTCTTTGACGGTTTTGGTCTCCCCGGCTTCGAGGAGTAAGTTTACTTGCTGGAAAGCTCCGGTAGAGGGAGTGAAAATGCGGGCACGAGAAGGTTTTTCTTTGGTTTCGAGCGGTTGGGGAAGACTTTGGGCAGAGAGATCCGACCCTGAGATATTGACACTGGCCGAGGTGAGAGTGGGTGAGGAGTAAGTAAAAGCAAGGGAGATGAGATTACCTCGGGAGGAGTACGGAAGAGGGGCGGAGAGACAGCCAACGACGTCGGTGCCGATTAAAGAAATACCATTTTGGGTAGTGATTTTTTCGACCTTGCGATTGGGTTTTATTTTGTAACACTGGTCGGGAGTGGCTTCACTAAGCCTGTCGGTGAGGTCGTACGAGGCGATTTCGGAGCTAGAGAAGAGAGAGACAGAGAAGGTATCGTGACTGGGGAGATAGACGGTCGTGAGGGGATAGAAATCGGAGAAACTATCAATCTCGGCCGGGAGCTGGAGTTCAAAGTAGTTTTTGTCCAGTTCGAGAATGAAACCGGTGCCGGTAGTTCCCGGAATGACGAGAGTAAGAGCGTTGGTTTGGAGATCTATTTGACTACTGTCCAGGAAAATTGTAGGAATGACGGGAGTAAGACGAAGGTTGAGACTACTACCCAGTTTTTGGTACTCGACACGGACAGGGAGAAGAGTTTCGGAAGAGGTAAGAGAAGGGATGGTGAGGGTATCTCCTTCGTTGCCGACTGTCGAGGACGCAATGTTTAGATATTCGCCCTTTTTGGTCCAGTCGGTGTTGGGGCGAAGAGAAAGAGAGTCAAAGGGGCGGGTGATTCCGGCGGGGCTTTGGAGGGAGATAAAGTTTTGCGGTTTATCTTTTAAAGCAACTTGGTAGAGAGAGATTTTGTCGCCGAATTTTTGATTCAGGGAAAATTTGGAGGAGTTGGTGACGTATTTTTTAAGGGTAACTAGACCGGAGTCGGTAGCGTTTTCAGGAAGAGTAATATGTTCGTCAATGAGGATCCAGTTAACTGAGTATTTGTCGAGGACACCTTCAAATGCATTTTGATTGTCGGAGTAGAGAGCGGTACTCATTTCCTCGTAGTACTTTTCACTGTTTTTGTCCCAAACATCGAAGGCGCGATCCAGCAAAGGCTGACGCAGGCCATACCAAAGGAAACCTGAACCACGATATCCCCAGTCATAACTTTCCCAACCCCAAAAGGAGAACTGGGGAAAGTTGGCCACACGAGTGGCTCTGTCTTGGGTTTTCATGTAGGCAAAAAAATCAAAGTATTCCTGAGGTACCCGTTGGCGCATTGAGGGAGAGATGAGGTTGCCGGAGAAAGCCGGAGACATAAAGAGAACGAGAGAAAAGGCAACGGTAAAGAGGGTAAGGTAGTAGGTTAGTCTGGTATGAAGAAAAGAAAAAATATCCAGTAAAAAAATGGTGCCAATGGAAAAAAAGAAAGAGTAAGCCAGGGAGAGAGGAATGGAAAACTTAGTGAAGGGAGAACGGAAAAGTTCGCCGATGAGGGGAATTTTGTTGTTGAATAGTAAACCACCTCCGAGGAGGAAAAAGAAACAGAGAGCGAGAAGAGCAACGAAGGACTTGGTCCAGGCAAAGCGTTTTTTGAAAGAGTAGTAGAGACCGGTAAGAACAAGAACGAAGGAGAGGAACCCAAGGAGACTGATGATGGAGATGTCAAGGTGACTGCGCCAGACGGAGAGGAGATAGGTGTACTTGTTGTCTTGGCCAAGGTCGAGATAGTTAAAGAGGTATCCCTTCATAAGGGCAGTGTCTTTAAGGGTGGCAAACTGGAGATTCCGGGCATAGGTTTCGGGAGAAGAGAGAAGATTGTTTTTGGCTTGCTCAGGAACGGTGCCGTTGGTGATGACAAAAAAAGCAACGGGGAGGAGCCAGAAAAGATGGGGAATGACAAGAGCAAAAAGGGAGAGAACGGAGGTTTTTAGATGTTGAGCTTTGTGTTTTTGTTGTCTTAAAAACTCGACAAAGAAAGGAAGGATGGCGACAAAGAAGACGAGAAAAATGGTCTCGACATAAAAGGAGGGAGCGGAGAGGAAGGCCATAATGAAGAGGACGAAGAGATTAATTTTGGTGGGTTTTTGAAGGTAGGTGATGGTGAAGTACAAAAGCCAAGGGAGGGCACCATAGAACCAAGTGAAAGTTTCGAAAGGGACGAAGAAAGTCTGGAGAGTGTTGAGATTTAAGAGATAGTAGAGAGCACCAAGAAAGGAAGCAAACTGAATGGTTTTGGCGTCGAGCTTGCCTTTGAAAAGATGATTGTAAAAAAGGAGGTAGACACCAAGGGGGCCGAGAACCAGAGGAAGGAACGTGGTGAGATATCGAATTAGGTCCGGGGTGAGTTTGGCGGCGAGAAGAATCCAGACCAAAAGAACACGAGGAAGGTCGGCGGCATGAGCCATGCCACCAAGTAGTCCGGGTCCACGATATTCTTGCCAGACGGAGAAAAGAGCTCTACGGAGGTTTTCGGCGATGTCATACTCAGGGTGAAGATTATCCCAGCCGGTGAGAAAAGTGTTTGGTTCGTAGTTTAAGAAGATGAGGAGAAGGGTGACAAAAAGGAGGGCAATAACCGGCCAGAGACGGGTGACGAGTTTGCTTAGGTGACGAAGCTCTCGAAGAGGAAAGCGGTGCTTTGCTTTGGTAATATTCTTGGCCACAAATCAGTTTAACATTGTTGGCAGTATTGACACTATGGACAGTATAACTTATAATATGACAAGAGGGTGAGCAATTGAGTCTCACCTACGCACATTCTGATATAAGGAGAAAAGAGATGGCAGATCCTGGTAAGAAGCAAGATGGTGATGGTAAGAAGCAGGACGATGATGGTACTTATTACATCAGTGCTGATCAAAGAGTGTCCTTCACACCCCAAGAAGCCGTTGAAAAGAGTCTTCAATTTGAAAGTTCTTCAGGAACCGGTGTTGGGTGTAACCAGTCGCCTGAAAATGTTGTAACTCCTGATAAGTAGTACTTTATTCGGAATTTGGAAGGGTTAATACCCCTTCCTTTTTTATGAGTTAGAATATATTTACAAAATGATTGATAATGGTCAAATTAAAGTTGAACAAGTTGCACACGAATATGAAAGTGTTTATCGGGAAAACAACTTAACCGACTCAGCTGAAGACATTGTTTTAATTGCCGAAGAGGAGAAACGGAGTGCGATTGAGAGATATGGAAAACTTCCAGGTCCAAAAATAGCATCTCTAGAAGCATATGTAGTTTATTGTGTTCGAAAAAAAATAATTACCGATATTGGGGAAAAAACAATTGAAAAAGTCTCAATAAATAGCAGTAATCCTGCTTCGTCATCTTTGGCGGAATTGTTACAATCGACCCCAAAAAGTTTACTGGAGAACACAGCAGAAGAGTTGTTTGTAAAATTGCCCTTTAGTGAGCGGAAAAAATATTGGAAAACTAAGGAACCTTTGTTTGCAGATTTTGAGAAAAAATATTTGAAGGTGGTCGATTCAAAAAATATTATGGCAGTAAAGAAAGGCTACAGAGACTATGTTGAGTTTAATTTAGTAAATGACAAAATTCCCAAGGAAACCTTTCAGTTTTTTTTGGCCAATTTGGATAAATACATTGAGTATTGTAACGAGCAGGTGAAAGAAATTGTGGTAAAGAAAGATGAATTTTTTAGTGAGTATTCTTCGGCACCTTGTTATATTTGTGCTCAGGAATTTTTGAAAATTAAATCTGCCGACGAACTACTGGAGTTGATGGCTGCTGATTATCCAGTGTTAAGAAAAAACAAAAAGAAGATACAAGTTTCTTTGGGAGATGGAGCAGCAACAAAGTATATGACGGAGACAGATTCTTTTTTGGTGACAATTCGAAAGAAGGTTAATTCAAGGCATCAAATTTTGGATTTAATACATGAATTTAGTCATGTAATTTTAATGATGGAGGACATGAGTAAAGGCGCCGATTATTTGGGACAGGGAAGATATCTTCAGGAGAAGAATGTATCGGAAATTGTGTTGAGATTATTGAAAAAATATTCCCCAAAAGTCTATGGGGCATATTTGGGAAACAAACTGATTGATTTACAGATTGCCCTGTTTGAGTTGGAAGTTTACCGTAACACCCCAAAAAAATTACCGGAGTTAAGCGCGGAGATTTTTAACAAGTGTTTTTTGGGTGCTAACCAAAAGGAAAATCCCTTATACATGTTGAATACTTACCTATTATTTGGACCGCTGAAATCCTTATTGTATGCGATTGTGGATGTCGAAACAGTAATGTCCTCAGCCAATAAATTGGAGCCTAATATGAAAGGAGGTGATTTCGGATGAGTGAAGTTGAAACAATAAAAAAAGCTGAAGAGATAAATATTGAAGAAGTAGCAAGTCAGGAAAAAACCAAGAAGGAAATGATTTCGATGGAGGTAGAGTGTAACAGAAAAAGTAGCCGTTATCCCGAAGGACGAAGGCCTCATTATTAATATAGAAAATGTGAATTATGGTTTTTCCTAAAATAACTCTCAAGAGAATTGGTGGTGGACTGGATCTAGAGGCAGTTTGGCCCGAAAGGGAGTTGCCGGAAAAAGTAGTCTATGAAGATGGCGATTACAAAGCTTGGGGGTATCAGGTTGATTATGATGGGGTATCCTTTGAGGAAAAAGTGAAGTTGATGATAGCCGGGGGAGAGAAAAAGATAGCCCTAATAGATGGAGATTTATTAATGGTACTTTGGAACAAAAAAAAGAATGAGGTGAAGGTAATGGTGGGCATGTCGGGCATGTTTCCATTATATTTTGCGAGAGAAGGTGACGCGCTTTACCTTTCTCCGGATTTTTATGAGGTTTTTAAGGAAATAAAAAAACCAAAAATAAATAAAGATGAGGTGTTGGATTATCTATTGCAAGAATATTTTATTTACCAAACAGATAAGACCTTTATCGATGGTGTTTCCAGACTACCGGCCGGATGTTTGCTGACCATAGAAAGCGATTTGAAATACCAGGTTGAAGAACTAGTTGATCTTAAAGAAATAATTGCAAATCCCGGAAAGGACTTGAGTCCTACTGAAGCCACTAAAGAAATTGAAAACACCTTAATGACAGCAATTAAGAAGAGGGTGAAATATTTTAAAGACAAACCCCTCGTTTGTGATTTTTCGAGCGGGTTTGATTGCATGATGGTGGGTTATCTGATGAAAAATTTGGGGGCAGATTTTACCGGGTATAGCTGGTATACCAAAAAAAACAATGATGACAGTGATCCGAATATCGTGGCAAGATGGTCGAAAGTCAATGGGGTAAACTGCAAGTTTTTTGACGTAACAAATATTTTATTTTTTCATGACGAGGAAGACTTGAAATGGAACGCGACTCATTTTTTTCCTGCCTGGCATTCTTTGTCTTTGTATTTGATAATCGATAGAGAAAAGGCAAAACTGTTTGGAAAGAATGTGGTGAGTTTTACCGGAAATGGTGGAGATGAATTTTTACACGCGAGTGACCTTCCGGAGTACTTGGGTGATATTAATAAGAATGAACATAAATTTATCAAGGAATATGCCAAAGAGGGTGCTGAAAATATTTATACAAAAACGGCCTATGATCGATTGGTGAGTGAGGAGAGGGCTAAATCGACAAAGTTTTATGGCAATAGATATGGTTCGGCAGTTGGAGAACAAAGCTATTTTCCGATTTATTGGGAAACGGAAACATGGGCGAGCAATCCTTATGATACCCTGCCTATGTTAAGGCTTTCCCAAAGACTGCCAAAAGACAAAAAGGGAAACACAGTCAACAAACAGAAAATATATTTTGGAAATACAAAAGCATTCATTCCCGAGCAGTACCGGGTAAAACTACCTTACCATGAACAAGTTTATCGATTCTTGGATGAAAAAAAAGATATTTTGATTAAGATTCTGGAGAACTCGGTGTTGGGTAAATTGGGAGTTGTTCAAGCGGAAGATTTACTTAAGGCTTTGCGTGCGGGTAATATTAAAGAAATAGTCAAAGAGCACTATCTTTGTTTTGGAAATTTATGTCGTTTGGAAGTGTTTTTGCAGGCTAACGGAGTAACAGAATGATTGTTTATTTGAAATAAATTTTTCAATCACCCTTCCGCGTTTTTTCATCTGACCAGCAAAATTCCTGGTCATGAGGAAGTTGTGAACAACCATGTGTTGAGCGGTGTGGTCATGAACGATAGAGGTATTCGGAAAATTCATGAATTACCCTCTCAGCATTTTCTAGCTGATTGGGAAATAACAAATGGTCTTTCAATTCGTCACGAGTTACCCATTTTATTGTCCTAATTCCGTCTCCTGGATTAACTTCATCTTCGATTCCGTTAAATTTAACCCAAAACTGAGTCAGCTCCGTTCCACGCCAGTATTCACCTTTCTCTTTAAAAGTTTTCTCGATGACATGATCGGGCCATTCGTATTGGTATTTATTTTTGCTCTTTCCAATAATCTGAAATTTTTCTGATTCCAATTCTTCAACCAACTCCCTCATTACCGCTTTCTCTGGTGTTTCACCTTCATCAACGCCACCACCAGGGAATGACCACCATTTGTCTGGTTCGTAGACTTCTTTGTTTACAACAAGGAATCTACCATCGTTATTGGCGACAATTGCTAAGGTACTTTGGCGATAGGGCAATTTTTCTTTATTCATATTGTTTTGCGGTATTCAAGCTCGGGATAAAATTCAGAAATTGTACGCGATAAATCAGTTATTGCTTCTTCAAGTGGTTTGTGAATAGTTGTTCCGGCTGCACCTCTATGACCCCCTCCGTTTTCACCAACGGATTTAGCAATAACACTGACATCATAGGAGTTTTCGTCACGAGTTCTCAAGCTTACAGTTACTATATTTGGTTCTGCTTCTACTAAGCTTGCAACTACGCTCCAACCAACTACAGATCTTAGAGTATTGCCGATTAGTCCTTCCATTGCGTCCTCTTTGGAAATATTTCTATTTTTAATTTCCTTATTGGAAACGACAGAAAAAACTACTTGGTCTGAATAAAATTTACGAAGATTAGATAAGGCTAAACCCATCATTTCCAGCTCAACTGGTTTTTTATTATTTTCAAATTCAAAAACAAATGGGTGATAGTTGGGGTAAATTAATGAAAGCTCCGAAAATATTTTGATTGTTTCTGGTGTAGCGTTTGGATATTTAAGACCTCCAGTATCTGCGAAAATTCCCAGTAGCAAATAGAGAGCAATATTCTGTTCAATTTCTACTCCCCAAGTGTTGAATAGTTTATAGATAATCTCAGACGTAGAAGAACTCTCGGAATCTACCAAATTAATGTTTCCAAATTTTGAATTTGTTTTATGATGGTCAATTACAATTGTTTTCATTCCTTCTGGGAAAACGAACCCTTCTTTTTGTGAAATTTGAGAAGGAGAAGAACTATCTAGAATTATGAATAGATCGTATTCATTCGGGTCTATATCAGAGTAAGATTTTTTTTGTATCCTATCGTGGTTTGGCAGTGAATTTAAATAATCTGGGTACTGAGAATCGCCCGCAATGCACGTGACATTTTTCCCCATTTTTGATAGGGCTGCATCCATCGATAACACAGAGCCAATGCTATCAGGATCAGGATATGGATGGCAGTGTAGCAATATCTTCTTGGATTGCTTAATGCTATCCAAGATAACATCTGCGATGTTGTTAGGGTTGGTGCTCATGACTGCATTTTAGCATTAGAATTCACCTTCCTTGGTCATAGTGTGGTCGGCATGGTATTATCTTAGATATGCCAGAGAATGAAAACTACTGTGCTGATTGTGAAAATAATTGCTGCAACAATTTTAGACTCTATCAGTCGGGGGAAGAAGTGGCAAAGTTGATAGAAAAGTATCCTTTTTTGAAAGTAGTGAAAACTGATGTTGGAATGTTGGGAAATAGGGAAAAGGTATACAGAGTTTTGGAATGTAATCGTCTTCAGGAAGATGGGAACTGTAAAGATTACCCAGAGAATCGACCACCATTTTGCGAAAAAACGGGGGTAGAGAATAGACCGGCGGCAATCTGTAAATTAAATGATATGTTAAAAAAGAAAAATGGATGAGTCTAATAGGATAAATGTCATGGTAGTCTACGGCGGAGTAAGTCCAGAACATGATGTGGCTATCGTAACGGCCTTACAGGTGATGAAAGCTTTGAAGAAAGCTGGTTTTGAAGTGATGCCGGTATATATATCTAAAGAAGGAAATTGGTATTTGGGAGACGAGAGTTTTCTAAAACCTGAAGTATATCGAGGAATAAAGACGTTACTTAAAAAAGGAAAAAAAGTGGTTTGGTCTGCAGACCCAAATTTCGGATTAATGGAGAAAAATTGGTGGGGTTTTGGAATGACGGTTAAACAGCCAGATGTAGTGTTTCCAGTGATTCATGGGCACGGTGGAGAGGATGGAACCTTACAGGGACTTCTGGAAATGGCAGGCATTCCTTATGTGGGATGTTCGGTGACAGCAAGTGCCATAAAAATCGACAAATATATTGCCAAAAAGATAGCGGAAGCGTGCGGGCTTTCGGTATTAAAGGATATTTTGCTAATTAAGGGTGAAAAAATGAGTTTGATTGAGAAGAAGAAAATAAAATATCCGGTAATGGTAAAACCTGTCGGTTTGGGGTCGAGCATTGGTTTGACGAGAGTGAATAACCAGAAGGAACTTGATGATGCTTTGGAGGTAGCCTTTTGCTATGACAGACGAGTAATTATTGAAGAAGCACTGGATGATTTTTCCGAAGTGAATATTTCAGTATTGGGTAACAATCCTTATCAGTGTTCAATGACCGAGGAACCAAAAAGCAGCGGAAAGACATTATCGTTTGCGGATAAGTATGAAGGACAAAAAAAGTCTAGTGGAATGGCAGGCTCAAGGAGATTAATTCCGGCAAAACAAAAACCGGAAATAATTAAAGAAATTGAAAAAGGAGCAATAGACTTTTTTAGAGCAATTGACGGAAAGGGAATTGCCCGGGTCGATTTTATGGTTAGCAAAGAAGGAAAAGTATATTTTAATGAAATCAACACCATGCCAGGTTCTTTGGCCTTTTACCTCTGGGAAGCAAGTGGGGTATCTTTTGAGAAGTTGGTAAGTAGGTTGGTGACGTTAGCTTTAGAAGAAAAAAGCGGAAAAGACTCTTTGGTTAAGACTTTTGGAAGCAATATTTTGGAAGGGTTTGCCACCTCAGGACTTAAGGGAGGAAAAGTTTAAAAGGTATCAGGAAGGTCATTTTCCAGAAGAATCCAGTCGTATTTCTTGGAGAGGTCTTCAATGATTGGCCAAAGATTGGTGTCATTATCAATGAAACTAATAATATTGGAGTTGTCGATACCGATTTCTAAGGATTTGGTTCTTTCGGAGTGACCAACGAGAATGATTTTATCGAAAATAGATCTGGAAAGTTGACCCAGTCTTTGATGGATTGGCGAGGTTCTTTCTCCCAACTCAATTATCCCCGGAGTGAGTAAAACCTTTTTACCCTTGAGATTTTTGAGATCATTTAGTATGGCAGTAAAGCCTTCTTCGTTTGAACTGAAGGCGTTGTCGATGAGGGTTGCCCTGTTGATTTTTTTTAGTTCCAGACGGTGTGGCGAAGACGAGATAGAGGCAGCGGTTTTTTTTATAATTTCCGGGGGGACATTGAGGAGTAGGCTCATAGAAACGGCAGCTAAGAGGTTGTATAGATTACTGGTTCCAAATACCAGTGAAGTGATATTCAGTGACGTTTTTTTGTAGACAACATGGAAAGACATCCCTTTTGAAGTGAGAATATATTTGTCGACAAAGAAATCAGCTTTAGGATCTAGAAGAGAATAAGTTTTAACCCCTTTATATTGGGGAAGAGAGAGATGCTTCCTTATGTGTGGATTGTCAAGGTTAACGAGGGTATTTTGGGGAGAGACAGAGTCTACTAGTTCGAACTTGGCGAGGGTGGTATTTTCTAGAGTCCTAAATCGTTCCAGGTGTTGAGAGCCAATGGCGGTGAGAATAGCATAGTTTGGACTGACCATTTTGGTGATCTCGGCAATTTCGCCTCGAGTGTAGGCACCCATTTCACAGATAAAGAACTTAGTCTTGCGGAGGATCTCCATTCTAACCACCTTGGCGATGCCAAAGATTGTGTTGTAGCTTTCGGGAGTTTTGACGGTCTGTTGGTAGCTGTTAAGAATTTCATAAAGAAAATCTTTGACCGTGGTTTTACCAAATGAGCCAGTAATGCCAATGATTTTTAAGTTATGACTATTGAGGGTAAACGTAGTTTTATTTTTGGTTATCTGGCGATTGATTTTTTCATAGGGGGTGATGAGGAGTACGGCAAGAAATAGAAAAAGAAAGGGAGAAAAAATAAAAAAGAAGAGAAGTAGGATAGACAGAAGATATAGTTTAAGAAACAAGGAAATGGAAAACAGAATAATAAAGAATATAAAAGATGAAAAAAGAAGGAAACGAGCTTTGGATGTGAGAACAAGTGGTTTTTTTGAGGAGATGGTGAAAGAGGTGGGGTGTCTAAGCCACCAGGTAAAAAAACGTGAAATAGAGTAACCCTCCTGTTGGAGAATGGTGAGCTGGGTTTTAATTGCCTTAGTAAGCATTATTTTTGAGAATGGTATTAAGAAGAGAAATAAACTTTTGGGTGGAAGTGAGGTGAGGGCTGTGGTCGGCACCGTAGAGAACAAAGAGATGTGATTTTGGAATGGTTTCGGCAAGGAGTTTGCTACTGTTGAAAATCGTAGTGTCCTTTTCTCCCCAAATAATAGAAGTGTCGACGGAAATGTTTCCTAGTTTTGAAGAATAGTCTTGGTAGAGGATTTTGTTGAGAATTTCTTTTTGGGTGGGAGTAGATTTGAGGTAGTTTTCTGAAGCTACTCGATAGAAAATATAGTCGTAAACTTTAGGGGAAAGAGTTTTAAGGAGTGGTTTGAAAGTTTTGGCAATTTTTGATTTTTTTCTTGGCGTAGATTGGCGGATACAGGCAGGGGAAAGGAGAAGAAGATGGTTAATTAATTTGGGGTAACGAAGAGAAAAATCGACGGCGATTTGACCACCGAAAGAGTGTCCCAGAAGGATAACATTTTTGAGCTTTAGTTTAAGGATGAAACTTTTGACGAAGTCAGAGTATTCGCCGACACCAGGAGTTCCGGGAAGTGTCGAAGTGGAGCCAAAAGCGGGAAGGTCAAGGGCAATGCCGGAGATATTGCTAGGTAGGTTCTCAAGAACCGTCTGCCAGTGTTGGGAAGACTGCCCCCAACCATGGAGGATAAGGAGGGTGTACTTTTGGTGAGGGTTGATGGTTCGATAGCTGGTGAGAATGCCGTCGAGTACTATTTGCATTGAAACTATATTATACGATTTAGGGAAGAGGCCTGTGAGTATTATAGATTGTGTGAAGGTTTGGGGTTTGTGAGTGTGACGATTTTTCGTTTGTGGAAAGAGAGTCAAAGAAAATCGGACGAACAAAACAGGTTATTTGTTAGAACAATAACCGACAAGGAGATAGAAGAACTAACGGAGTTTCAGGAGAAGTGGTTTAAACACGAGATAGTGAGACAGGATTGGTCTTGATTTGAGATAGATAGTATCTATAATGAAGTTAGTTTCCAAGATTCTATTTATGTTATGAGATTTGCCACATATACAAAAACAGCGGCGGTCGGTTTTTTGCAGGTAGCTAATTACCGGACTGAAGTATGGTTCTTGATATTCGCAAAGATATTAGTTTTCGCCGGAATTTTGTTGTTTTGGAGCGTGGTAGGAACGGGTAGTACCGGGAAAACATATTCACAGCTAATCGCTTATTTTTTTGTTGCCAATGGAGTAAGAGAATTGATCGACGCGTTTTATGGGAAGTTTGGGAGTGTGATAATTGATGATATCAAGGCAGGAAAGATTAGCTCTTATCTAATCCAGCCGACACATACTGTGCTATTTATGTATTTTAAACAACTTGGAACAAGAGGAATCTCAATAGCCTTTTCATTTTTATCAATAGTATTTGGAATAATACTTTTTCCACCAACTTCGATAGTGTCAGGTTTATTATTTTTTGTCGTTGTAATATCCGGCGCAGTCATATGTTTTGCCCAAGGCTCGATAATCGGATCCGGAGCCTTTTGGATGACAGAGGCTAAGGGAATTAAAAACGTAGTGAATCATATTTCTAAAGTGTTTAGTGGGGCATTAATTCCATTGACCTTTTTCCCTGTTGCATATCAAATACCTGTGATGTTGTCGCCATTTGCCTCATATGCCTATTTACCGGCAACTTTACTTCAAACGAAGACAGTGGATTTGTTCTTATATTTACAGGTGGGAGTATCGATAGTGTGGGCGATAGTTTTATTATTTGTTAGCAGGCTGGTTTGGAGAAAGGGAATAAAACGATATGAAGCGATTGGAATTTAAGCAGGCAATAAAAATCCGTTGGGTAATTATCAAATCTTGCACGATGTTTGGTTTTAGAGAGTCGATGGCATATTCACTGAATAACTGGGGGAACCTGTTATCAATGGTTGTTTATATGACAACTTATTTAATCTTTTTAGACGTACTTTTTGGAAGGATAAAAATGATTGCCGGCTATGGTTATGCGGAAATGCTCTTCTTTACTTTGATTATTCAGGTTAATTATTATCTGATGTTTGTGATCACTCAGGCAAATACGGAAAGGCTGGACACCAGCATTAACACTGGGGAGCTTGATCTGTGGCTTGTAAAGCCGGTGCCTGCATTATGGTTCGTATCTTTTAGAAATATTAATTTGGGAGAGCTTTTATTTAGCGCACTTCCGGCAACAATTCCACTGCTTATTATTTTGTCAGGAAAATGGAGTATATTGGCCATGCCATTTTGGGGTGTAATGGCAGGAATCCTATGTATCATCTTGGGGCAGATAATTATCCATTGTTTTGTATTTATTATCGCAATGACGGCTTTCTTTACAGGAGAAGGTAAACAAGCCAAAAATCTGAGTGTGGAGCTAACTATGTTTGGAGACACAATTCCTTTTGAGGGATATCCTAAATGGTTAAAATATGTCGGTATCTCAGTAATCCCGTTTATTATCAGCACAGCTTTATCGGTGTCATTTATTTTAGGAAAAAACATCAACTACTATTATTTGATTTATATCATTGCTTTGGCGTTGGTATTTTTGTGGCTGAAGGTGGTTGCTTGGAAATTTGCTTTGAGACATTATTCATCAGCATCATCATAAAAAATATGGAAAAAATTATTGAGGTTAAAAACCTCTCCAAAAAATTTAAGGTATCGGTTAAACAGGGATTCTTGCGCAGTCTGTTTATCCCAAAAAACAAGGAAGTGATTGCGGTGGATGGAATATCTTTCTCAGTGAAGAGAGGCGAGGCTGTTGCCTTTTTGGGTCCAAACGGTGCCGGGAAAACAACGACACTAAAAATGCTCACTGGACTTTTGTATCCATCAAATGGGTCGGTGAGGGTATTAAACACAATACCGGTGGAGAGAAAATATAATTTTTTGCGAAAAATCGCACTGGTCATGGGGAATAAAAGCGGACTGTCCTGGGATCTTTCTGCCCGTCAGAGTTTTGATTTGTTTGAGAGTATTTACGATCTCAAGCATGAAGAGGCTGTAAAGACTGTTGATAACTTGGCAAAGATTTTGGAAGTTGAAAGAAATTTGGATATGCCAATTCGTAAACTGTCTTTAGGACAACGATTGAAAATGGAATTAATTGGGGCAATTATGCATAATCCGGAAGTCGTGTTTCTGGATGAACCGACTCTTGGACTTGATGTAGTGGCTAAGAGAAATATTCGTGAGTTTTTGAAAAAGATTAATAAAGAAAAAGGGGTGACGATAATTCTTACCAGTCACGACATGGCAGATATTGAAAAAGTATGCGATCGAGTAATTGTGATAAATCACGGAAGGATAATGTTTGATGATGCAATTGGAAAACTGACCAGTAAGTATCGTGATAGGAAATACTTGACCTTGATCTTTACGGAAGAAGTTGCATTGGAAGAAATAGAGAAGTATGGAAAGGTAATAGATATTAAACCATTGACCTACACCATCGAGGTCGCAGGAGAGGACCAAGCAAGGGTTATTGCGACAGTAAGTGAGAAGTTACCAGTTGATGATATCGATATCACTCATGTGCCATTGGATGAAATAATGGCGGATATGTTTAGGAGGGGGTAAAGCTACAATAAAATCTCATTTCGTGAGTTTGTAAACGCTCGCTTTCTGTCCAGAAACCAAGATACTTAGCTTTGTTTCCACCTTGAAATTTGAATCAGTTAGTGCTGCTTCAAATCCAGCTTCTTGGCCAACTAGAATTATAGTCATACCACCATCAACAAGAACCCTGTAGAACTCAAGTAGCATTTTCTTGTAGAAATCAACCATATTTTCTTGTGGCCTTTCAAATAATCCCCAAGGTGGATCAGTGATGATTTTATTGATTGAACCATCGTCTAAATTGTCGAGATTGAGAGCATCATGTTTCTCGACAATAATTTTTTGTTGCCCCCATTTTGTTTTTCGTTTTAGTTCTTCCACCAAATCTTCTTTATTATCACCGGCAAAGAACTTTTTATACGGAAAAGACTGAACTCGTTCTAAAACAATGGCTCCAGAACCAGCGAATGGATCAAGGATGACATCTTCTTTTTGATGGTCTGAGAGAAGAACAAGGAGGTGTGCCAGTTCCTGTCTTAGCTCGCCTTTGTTGTATTTTCTAGTTGTTTCTTTTCCTAGTGGAGTAATTCTAGCTCCAAATAAAGAGATTTCTTCTTTTCTAAAGATAAACCAAAACTCGATATCTGGTAATGTCCTATGAACTTTCAGGTGTGTAGAATAAAATATTTTTGCTTCTATTTTCTCTAACAATGAGCGATCTATTGGGATAGTCTGATTCTCTTTGGAGACAATAGCCCTAAAAAACTTCACAAACTTAAGAGAAGTGGCCTCGCGGGAACGATTAAAATCTGACATCCTTAATAATTGTTCAACTACTGACTCTGGCTTCTGTCCATCAAGATATGTGGATTGGGAAAGCCAGATAAAACTATTGTTTAAAAACCTCAGTTTCTGAATATCTTGTATAGTTGACGTGCTTTCATAGATGACAAGACCATCTAACAGTTTGAGAATTTTGATGTCTGCCAACATTCTCTTGAGTTCTAATTCCACTACCTTCTGGAATCCAGTTATGAAAGTTGAAAAATATCGATTCATGCCTATATTATATTCCAGTTGACGCGCTTAGAAACAAAGTATACTGATGGTCGGCGTACACTAGTTTAACCACAGCCCATAAGGTGTTACAATAGAAATACTACGGTAGGCAAGTCAGCCATCCAGTGAGATGGACCGTTAAAACTTGCAACGGTAGCAGGTCTGCCACTCGAAAGTGTGGACCGACAAAACCTGCGATGAAACACAATATTGAGGTATCAAACAAAAAGGATTTGAAGAACCTGATTGAAAAGGTTCTTTTGGCTCATGGTGAAGATCCCAATCGAGAAGGTCTTAGGGACACCCCTAAGAGGGTGGTGGAAATGTACTCCGAGCTTCTATCAGGATATGGTCAGAATGTTTCAAATGTAATTAAACTTTTTGATAGTAATGGATACTCCGACCTGGTAACGGTATGCAATATAGATTTCTACAGCCTTTGCGAGCATCACATGATACCTTTTTACGGGCAAGTTCACATTGCCTATATTCCGAACAGTAAAGTTCTTGGACTGTCGAAATTCGCAAGAATTGTTGATATATATTCGAAACGCTTGCAAACCCAGGAGAATTTAACTAGGCAGATATCAGATGCGATTGAAAAATATGTCAATCCAGATGGAAGTATCGTATACATAGAAGCCGAACACTTATGTGTGAGTATGCGCGGTGTCAAAAAAAAGGGATTTTTAACAAAAACAAGTATAAAAAGAGGTATCTTTGAAAGAGATCAAGATCTGGTAAAACAATTCTATCAAGATACCGATTCAAGAATGGAGGTTAAAAATGAAAGTTAGCAAGCAGATAGAATGGGACATGGGTCATCGTGTATTGAACCACCATTCAAAATGTAAAAACATCCATGGCCACAGATATAAAATGGAGATCATTTTAGAGGGAGACTTAATCTCAAAAAAAGGATCGTCTAATGAAGGAATGGTGATTGACTTTGGGGAAATAAAAGATATTGCTTTAAGCAACATTCATGACGTCCTTGATCACGGTTTTATGATTTGGGACAGAGACAAGTTACTTGTAAAATTATTTTCTAAAAATCCTGAACTTAAACATGTTGTTGTTCCCTTTACAACTACTGCCGAAAATATTGCCGCATGGAGCTTCAAGAAGCTTGAACCTTTATTTGCAGACCGTTTTGGCACAGGTTTGAAGTTACATTCTGTAAAACTTTGGGAAACACCCACAAGTTTGGTTATTTGTAAACAAAAAGATGTCAGATAAAAGAAACAAGTTACCCCACAAACCAATGCCTGAGGATCTTCTTAGAATTAGTCCTCACAAAAACGAACTTAAAATTAGTGGCGACAAGATATTTTCGACTAGACAAGGAGAGGGACTCACGCCTGCAGAAGGCGGATCCGTGGGGATGCCTGCAATATTTCTACGACTTCATTATTGTAATCTAGCGTGTGGTTTCAAGAGAGGTTGGAAATGTGATACTGGATACACCTGGGATAAGTCAAGGTCTGAATACTGGAAAGAACCGGTTGATTGGGACTACCTGTATACAGTTAACGAAATTAACAAGGCTTGGTCAGAAAGTTATCCTAGAGATTCGAACAAAAGACTCGTTTTAACAGGTGGCGAACCATTACTTCAACAGGACAAAGTGGTCGAACTTCTCAAACTTATTCCTGATTGGAATATAGAAATTGAGACAAATGGGACCATATTACCAAGAGTTGAATTATCATTATGTCAATTTAATTGCTCACCAAAGTTAGAAAATAGTGGAAATGACCTAAGTTTAAGATACAAGCCCGATGTCTTGAGACACATTGGTGCTCTAAAAAACTCGTGGTTTAAGTTTGTGGTGGTAAACAATGAAGATCTTGTTGAGATTCGTTCAATCGTGGAGGAGTGCCAACTCCCAAAACAAAAGATTTTGATAATGCCGGAGGGTCACACAGTCTCTGATGTTGAACTTCACAAGCTAAATGTCCAACAAGCCGTCAATAAGGAAGGTTGGAAAATAGCAATTAGAAATCAATTAATTTGGTATGGCACAAAAAGAAGAACTTAATATGATGTTGGGTAAAATTGGTGGTAAACAGATTGACGACGTAAAAATAAGTGGTATGCAAAACGAGCTCGTAGATGTTTCGGTTAGACTTGCATTATTAACTGTTTTAGCGGGATATTTGGAATTCGATAAGATTGTTATAAAGGGCAAAAAATTCGTTGATAAATATTTTTTTAATCGGTTTCTATCTTATGTATTAAATGATAAAAGGGCTGCACCAAGAACCTTTAACATAGATATAGATTTTGATGGATCGGATAATCATATTCTCCAAAATGGTATGGACGATTACGATTTAATTCTTTCGTTTAGTGGTGGAGCTGACAGCACAGCCGGCTTATTATATGCTCTGGATAAGAAACTTAAGGTGAAACCTGTATATGTAGGTTTTGGACAAAAAAACGAAAAAGAAGAAATTGTTTATGTTAAAAGAATATTAAAAAAACTAAATATTGAACCGCTAATTATTATGATAGATATTAATGAATATATTGATCAGGACTGGAAGCGGTGGAAATTGGGAATAATTCCGGCAAGGAATTATTTATTTGCTGCCATTGCAGGTTCGGTTTTATCATTATCTAAAAGTAAAAAATCTAAGATTTGGATTTGTGCTCACCAAGAGGAGATAAACACGACCCATACTGATAAGAGTAAAAGATTTTTTAAATCAGCTTCAAAAATATTATCAAATTTGTACGGTAAAGATATTTCTGTGACAACACCATTTATGAATATAACCAAACCGGAAATACTAGCATATTGGCACAATAAGTGGGAGAAAAAGTATAATTTAACCGTAAATGAAACTGTTAGTTGTTATTTTGGCAATAACTGTGGTGTATGCAAAGCGTGTATCAACAGAGCGGTGGTCTTTTGTTGTGCAGGAATAGAGATTGAAAATTTTAAGGTTAACCCCTTTCTTGATAAGAAGAAGTTAATACAAAATTCATACATTAATTCTTTCGATTCGTTACATGCAGAGCGAAGACTTGATTTTCTTTTTGCCCTTAACGAACAAAAAAGCGTATTATCTAAGAATTTGAAAATATTTCTGGAATTGAATTACAAAAGATACCAAAAGAAAATCAATAAAAGAATTAAATTTATAAGAAGCGTTAATAATATTTAAAATGAAAACAGAATATATTCTTGGCATTAATGGATGGTTTAAAAGAACGCACGACGCTTCTGCATGTCTTCTGAGAAATGGAGAGTTGGTTGCTATGGCAGAGGAAGAGAGATTTATTAGGAGCAAACATGCTTTTGGAAAAGTGCCATATAATTCTATTGCTTATTGTCTAAAAAAAGCAAGAATTACCTTAGATGATGTGGATATAGTTGGTGTTGGCTGGAACTTTAATAAATTGTATGGGAATGCGGGAGTTGAAGAACCGAAATTAAAGGATTTAGCAGAAGTATATTTTCCTAAAAAGTACTTCAAATATATAAAACAGCCTCGAATTGAATTGGTTGACCATCACCTCGCTCATGCTGCTTCGACCTACTATTTTTCTGGGTTTAAAAAAGCAACAATCATAACACTTGACGGTCAAGGTGAGGATGATTCTGGATCGGTCGCACTTGGAAAAAACGAGAAAATTAATATTCTGAAAAAATTTCCGATAAAGGATTCTTTGGGATTTTTTTATGACGCTATTACCCAGTATCTGGGTTTTGATTTTATGAATGCAGGAAAAACGATGGGTTTGGCTTCTTACGGATTGCCTATCTATAAATTCAGAGAATTTGAACTAACAACCGATGGGTATAAGGTAAACATCAAACCGCGAGAGAACATTAGAATAGAGAACAAACCAAGATTAGATAAAGAAGAAATGATTTCAGATACGTGGTTGCGAGCATTATCCAGAATGGGAGATCGCAATGTGCCCAGAGTTACATATAATTTAACTAATTCACGATTGTGCGAGTCTTTACACCTAACCCAAAGACATAAAAATATCGCCTCATCCGCACAAAAGATTTTAGAACAAACCGTTTTGCATCTAGTTGATAAAGCCGTACGTAAAACCGGATGTAAAAACCTGTGTCTATCGGGAGGGGTAGCACTTAATTGCATGTTGAATGGAGAAATAATTAAATCAGGTTTAGTCGATAAGCTATTTGTTCCACCTTTTCCTAATGATATTGGGGTTTCAGTAGGGGCAGCGTTATTATTATCAAAAAATAAACCCAAAAAGACGCTAATAAGTGCTAGTTGGGGACCAGAATTTTCCAACAGGGAAATTAAAAAGGTGCTAGATAAGTACTCTATACGATATAAAAAAGTGAACAACATTACTAAGGTAATAGCAAAGCTTATTTTTCAGGGAAAAATAATTTCTTGGTTTCAAGGACCAATGGAGGTTGGACCAAGAGCATTGGGTAATAGAAGTATTCTTGGGAACCCTTGTTTACCAAAAACGCATAACAAACTTAATGAAGCCAAAGATAGAGAGAATTGGAGACCACTAGCTCCAAGTTTTATAGCAGAAGAAATGGATAAGTATTTAGAAAACTCAGTTTTCTCCCCATTCATGATTGTCGGTTTCAATGTAAAGAAACAATATTATAAAAAACTACCTGCACTCGTACACGTTGACGGTACAACCAGACCTCAATCTGTTTTAAGGGAAACGAATCCAAAATACTATAATTTAATTTTAGAATTCAAAAAATTAAGTGGGTTTCCTGTAATAATGAACACTTCTTTTAATGGAAAAGGGGAACCAATCGTTTGTAATCCGATCGACGCAATTAGATCGTTTTATTCTAATAAAACCGATTATCTCGCAATCGGCGATTTTATAATTTCAAAATAATGCAACTTTCTATCGTAATCCCAGTCAGTAATGATCTTAGGTTGAAAAATTGTATTGAATCTATCGATGAAAAAGTTGAGGTAGTTATATCTCTAAATAAGCCGTCGAGAAATATAAGAAAACTCGTAAAAAATATAATAAAAGAGCAAAATTCCAAAAATTTTTTGCACATTATAGTATGCCAAATTAGCGAAGCTAGTATTGCGAGAGCATACAACAATGGCATAGAACATTCTTCGTATAACAAAATCTTGTTAATGGACTCAGATTGTATTTTTGAAAAAGAAACTATACGAAAATTGGACACTAACTTAGGCAATAATCTACTGTCGAAAGGGAGGGTGGTGTTTGGTAGAAATTCCTGGCTGACCTCTATTATTGCAAGGGCACGAGAATATCACACATCAGACAAAGTTAGTGCTTATTCGCCACCCTTACTTTTTAGAAAAAAAATTAGGGAATATATAGGTGGATTCTATTTTCATCCCAGTCTATGTTGGTCAGAAGATAGTGAGTTTGATATGAGAGTCAATAAAGCAAATCTCAAAATCGCATATAACCCAACGGCAGTAGTGTACCATCCTGCACTTAGCATATATTCAGATCTTAAAAGCTCTTTTTGGTATGGGGTGGGCAGAAGGATTGGGGTTGAAGTTGGGGTACGTGATAAACCTAAAGGTGTATTTGATAGTTTTAGAAAATACGTTTTTGACGCATCTAAAGAAAAGGGAATCTTAACAGGAATTTACCTCTTTATTTGGAAAATGACTACACTTTTTGGATATCATGTTCAGGAGGTTTTTAAACTTAGAAAGTAATCTTTGATTATTTATATTTCGGTGTTTGAAACTTATCGAGAATAAACTCAATCAAAAAACTACATAGAATCAAGCAATGGAAGAATTGATGAAAGCTTTTTGATTTGAAAGACTTCCGCATATTTTAAATTGTCGTGTAACAATCCTCGGTACTGGTTTAATCCCTTTATGGCTAGATCCCATCGTGTTGTTTTGAGCTGAGAAGAGTAAATAGTCATGGCATTCATTTTTTTGTCCATTTCAATTGAAACATCCTCGATCAAGTTGTAGGATGACATTGGTTTATGTACTTCATACAGAACGAGTGCCATAATGCGATTATCCTTCGATGCAAGTGCGTTATATCTCCAGAGTGACTCGCTCACGAGTTTATTCGCAGTGAGATGCTCAAAATCAGCATCTTCGTCGTGGTTGACATAAATAATTTGGGGCTTAATCTCTGAAAACACCGAAATTATTTGATTAATATTTTCCTGTTTTACCACAAATTCTGAACCCTTTAATCTAAGAAAAAAATACGAATTAATATTTAGGAATTTACACGCTTCTTTTGCCTCCTCCTCCCGAATAGATTCGATGTTATCTCCCGAAGATAAGTATAGTATGGAAACTTGATTGCCTGCCTCGACGAGCTTACAAATCGTTCCACCACACCCCAGGACTTCGTCATCTGGGTGTGCAGCTACTATTAATACTCTTTTTCCCATAATATAATTAACGACAACATTTTATCATAAAAATGAAGATGTCCTACAACATTCATAAAGACGAATCGGATAATAAAAAACACGTCGAAATAACTGAAAGAATCAAGATAATTAGCTCTGGTCCAATGATTCTTAAACGAGGTGAAAAGGCTTCACCAAAAATAGTTAAGCAACTTTTTTGTAAACCGAAGGCGGATACTACGATATTTTATCTTGGTGACAGCAGCTCCAAATTAGCATACATTCATGCAAAAACGGATTCTAAGTTTCTCGAGTTTGAAAGAGTTAAGGCCTTAAAAAATGATATAGGGTTGTTTCCCGAAGTTAGATACATTAATAGTAACACCAGGGAAGTAGTGGTCGAATGGATTGAGGGTAAACAATTGGGATATTTTGATAAACCAAAAGAAAAACAGCCGGTGGTTACGGATTCTTTAATGAATGATATTTTAAAAGCAATTGTAGGATTACACAAAACAACCTCTCAGAAATTTAATCCACTAGAAGTAGCTCCTAGAGCCTTAAAAAATGCGGTTGTAGACGATATGTTATTGCACAAAGATTCATATTTTAACCTGTTGGTTGAATGGTATCGGAGGGTTTATGACTCACTCAATATAGGTAGAAACATGAACAATCTCGACATATTATTTTTAGATAAAGTTAGTAAGCTAGTTAGATCTGGTGAAGAATATCTTTCTGCACATATAAAAAATATAGCTATGCCTCCTAGTTTTTCACTATTACATGGGGACTTACATCCGGAAAATATTCTCAAAACTAGAAACGGGGTAAGACTAATTGACTTTGAATACATTCATTTTGGTGACAGAGCTGCGGAAATGGCATACTTTTTTGAACAAGGATCACAGTCTGGATATATAGATGATTCTAATAGAGAACAAATATTAATGAAATACCTTCATCTATTGGAGAAAAATGCGGGAGTTTTGGATCCTAGTTTCTCTGACAGGTTTAATCTCATGGAAGTTTATACTACGTACAAATTTCTAGGTCTTCTTTGTGGAGGCTATACTTCGAGTGAAAAAAATAAAGTAAATGAAGTATTGTTAGAGGATGTATACCAAAGAGCAATAAAATTAGGAAATAGACTGAGAGTTTGAGCACAAACAATTCCAAGCGATATAATAGAAATACGATGGATGAAAAAGAACTTAATAGAAAGATTTCTGACGCCAGTATTGTTTTAGATATCAGGGAAAAAGATATTTTTGCCTTACTGGATAATATTTCGAAGAACAAATCAATTGATTCTAAACTTCTCCTAAGAAAATTTGGTTTCCCAGAAATTCATTTTAAGAGAATACTTGAGTTTTTCAGAGAAATTCTGATGCCACCTACTAGCAGGGTTGAATTGAAAGATAATGAAAATCAAATACATCAGTTTGTAACTGAGAGTCTAACTAAAATTAAAAATATCGATAAGAAATCAATTAGGGAGGTACTTGAGAACATTCAAAAAATTAGGCCCATCCCTGATAGACAGTATGATCAGTTTACCGCCACAGCAATCACAACTTCTAGACGGGCATCGGAAATGGCGAAGAATGGGGATCTTTACAAAAGAAGCGTTGTGTTCTTGGGTGATGACGACTTGACTTCGATTGCGGTTGGTATTACCAAGCAAGCCAAAAGAATTACCGTTTTCGAGATCGACACGAGAATTACCTCACTGATAGAAAAAATTTCTTCAGAATACAATCTAGGCATAGAGGTTATTAAAAGAGATTTGCGCTCTGCATTTCCAAAGGATTATCTATCTCAATTTGACTCAGTATTTACTGATCCTCCGTATACCCCTAGCGGTATTTCGTTGTTTTTAAATCGTGGAATTGAGCTATTAAGAAAGAGATACACGTCAAGGCTTTACCTTTGTTATGGGAACAGCGACAGAGCTCGGGAAAGAGAGCTCGAGATCCAGAAAATTATTACCGATAAAGAACTGCTAATTCATTCGAAGTATTTTCAATTTAATAAATATACTGGCGCAGAAAGTATAGGCAGTTCTAGTTCGTTGTATCTTCTTGATTGGACACCAAAAACCAAACTGACTGAGATTTACGGGAAGTTTTACACAAATGAATAAATTCCCATACTATAACCATTTTGCCGTTAAGATTATTTTAAACGCCGATATTATTCCGGATCGTGTCCACGTCCAGAATCTTAGTATGAAAGTAATTAAAGACTTGGAACTTAAGGTTGTTCATGAAACAGACTTTGAATTTACCCTCCACGGTTTAACAAAAGTTTGGATTTTGTCTCAGTCCCATTTAATACTTCATACTTGGCCCGAGTATTCGTCTATACATATCGATCTTATGACCTGTAATGATACTGTCTCTAAAGATAAATTAGAGAAAGTATTTTCTAACACTTCAGCAAAAGATATAGTGATATCTGAGTTAATATATTAAAATCGACAATTCTGTGGATTCTAATTTTGAAATTGTTAAAAAGACAGAATGTCCTGTTTGTAATTCTACTAATCTGCACTCTCTTAATTGGACTCGTAAAACGAATTTTTGTGGTTCCGCAAGGAGGCTTTTAAAGAAATTTAAAGCGTTGAGATTGGGCAAGTAAGTCTCAATCCATAATTGGGAGAATTGGTGGGCATTAGCATTTGTGGTTAACGCATACGATACATTGACTTGGAAGGGGAATAAAAGTATTATAAGTTTATGGAAAACAGAACTGAGCATTTTTTGGAAGAGAAGATATATTGCCATACATATGACGGTTTGGTGCGGGAGATGGCTTCCGCCATGGAGGTTGACTCTAAAAAACTGTTCCCAAATACAGAAGGAGAGTTTGACCATGAAGATATCGAAAGTTGGATAGGGGCAGTAAAGTTTAAAGAAGGAAAGGTTCCCGATATACAGGCTAGTTTGTCGTCTGACAGAGGACTGAACGTAATTAAATTTGATGTGGCTGACCAAAAAGGAATTGGGTCATTGGACGAGAAAGCAACCAAGGAAGAGCTGGTTTACTCAATGGCTTTGACCGAAGCAAAGATGAAAGTGGTTTCGGATATTGCCGAAGAAGTATATCCGGCGGTAGCTTTTCAGATTAAAGATTACAAGAGGGAAATCGAGAAAGTGCGTGAAGAAATCCTAGGTGACAAAAGGGAAAATACCAGTCTGGATGAGGTCATTCACGGAGTACTGTCCAAAAAAACTCTGGCAGCCGCAGTGATAATTGGGGGAATGGTACTTTCGGCTTGCGGAATTAGTGTGGAGATAGTGACACCTAACGCCACGGCC
>Ga0209727_1000994_pt1 | contig 26235 bp, 33 predicted proteins | sample RifGroC1_FD_183995 | JGI IMG/M metagenome (GOLD analysis project Ga0209727, IMG submission 183995) | Groundwater microbial communities from Rifle, Colorado, USA - Groundwater C1 (SPAdes) (version 2) | ecosystem: Environmental > Aquatic > Deep subsurface > Groundwater | place: Rifle, Colorado...
GTATTTCTGAATCTTTTTGTGATGCTGTAACAATTTCCGATACCTGCCGTCATGAGTTTTTTAAGCGCAACTTCTGGTGAAGTAGAAAGGTATGCTGGTGTTCCTTTTCTCGTCCTATCAAGAAGCGTTGTTTGAAAGACATCAAGATACGATTCTGCTGGAGGATTTCCAATAAGAATGGGTGTTTCGATTTCATGAAACTTTTTTTCATCAAAAAATGAGCGGATTGCTTTAATAACCTGTTCGCGCACAAAATACTGCTTCCACAGGGTGGGATTCCTTTTTAACCGCTGCCACGTTTTCATAGATTATTTATCTCTTTTTTGACGTTTTTTCGGCGGAGTATAAGAAGAAGAAAATAATTTTATTTCAAAAGCTAAATAACATATTTCGAGAATTCCTACAGTATTTACGACAAGAAGTGCAATAAACCACCACGGTTGGCTTCGTTTTGCTGCATGCCAGAGGGCGAGTCCTTTCCAAAATAATGACCACACCATCATCGGAGCAATTCCCCACCACATCCAATGGACGTTATAATTAAAGCTATTTCCTAAAAACCAAGGCATCATGTGTTGAGCGTATATTTATTTTGCAAACGTAAATATTTTTGCTTTGCTTCGAAGCTCTGTAAACCACGGTTGGATTTTTTCTCCAACTTTTTGTGTCAAAATTGCTTCCCGTGCTTCAGCCTGAAGGCTCGCTTCTTCCGTAGCTACAAGCGATGTGCTGTTATTGGTTCGGTATGTTGCAACTTCTTCATCAGTAATTTTGATGTCTTTCCCGATAATTTTTGTCAGGAGCATTTGAAGCTTGATTTGTTCATCAAAATCAGCCTTTGTCATACCCTGAAATTTCAATACTTCATCAAGTGTGACATTTCCGCCAAAACTTTTGAGAACTTCCTGTTCTTTTGCATCAATTTCTTTTTGCGTTATTACGATATTTTCTTTTTTAGCTTCATTTGCAATGAGGGTCTCTGTGATCATGTTTTCCAGTGTTTGTTTCCCAAAGCGCGACATGAGAGTAGAGTTTACAGTCCACCTGAAAATTGGTTTTCCGTTGACAATTGCTGATACGATCCAACCTCTGTTTAGTGCAACAAGAAACAAAATAACTATACCAAGAATTAATGCAATTTTTGAAGTTTTAGACATACCACACAAACGACAACACTGTGATGAACAGCAAGAATCTTCGATTGGAGTAACAGGTAATTCTACCGGAAGTGTAACTTTTTTTGCTTGTCTTGATTTGCGGGATTTTATTTTTTTTGGCATGAGTCTCCTTTACTAAAGGCAGTTTTACTCTCAACAGCCTATCATAAATGTCTTTTTGAAACAAGGACAAAATTTATTCAGTGGACACAGAGAACATTTTGGTTTTTTGGCTTGACAGATGGCTCTTCCATGATCAATGAGTTGGTAGGCCGCAGGTCCCCATTCTGATTCCGGTATGATTTTCATGAGCTCTTTCTCAATTTTGACCGGATTTCTATATGCTTTTGAAGATACGAGTTCAAGCCGTTCACTTAATCTCATGACATGCGTATCAACAGCGATCCCTTCATTTTTTCCAAATGCGCTCCATAATATGACATTTGCTGTTTTTCTTGCTACTCCTGGAAGCGTGAGTAATTCCTCCATTGTCTTTGGTACTTCCCCATTGAATTTTTCTCGTATTTGTTTTGCTGATTCAATAATATGTTTTGCTTTGTTGTGATAAAATCCTGAAGACCTGATATTTTGTTCAAACTTTTTGATATTCGCGTTCGCATAATCTGCGAGAGTTTTGTATTTAGTAAAAAGATTTTTTGTGACGATATTGACGCGGATATCAGTACACTGTGCTGATAAGATGACTGCAACAAGTAATTCCCAAGGGTTTTGATACTTTAAGGCGACTTGTGCATGAGGATATGCCTGATGAAGGATGGTAAATATTTTTTGAATTCTTGTTTTGTTTGTCATAACGATTTATTATGTATTTATGCACCCTATTTTAACACGCATGAAGACAAAATTATTCCCGCATATTTTCCGAACATTTCCCTCAAGGGTCATTTTTAGCCTTATTTGTGTTGTGTTTTTGGGCGTCAATATCGTCTTTTCTCACTATTTGCCTCAATCGTATGATCGTTATAGAAAAGAGCTGCTGAATCACCCATTTTCCATAAATTCCTATATTCATTTTGGTCAGGCTTTGTATGTACAAGGTAATACTGTTGAAGCTGAAAAACAAATTACGGTTGCAACGAACGTATTGGGCGCACAAACAGAATTTCAAAATGTTTTATCAGAGTGGGACTATGCTGCGAGCACAAACGAACGTTTATATGATTATTGGAAACAAATTACGTCAAAACATCCTGAATACAGAGATGGATATGTACAACTTGCGCAAGCTTCTTATGATCTTAAGCGTTTTAATGAAGCAAAAACATATTTAAATCAAGCTCTGATGCTTGATTCCAATAACACGTTGATCGTTCGAATGCAAAAAGAAATGGGATTATAATTTTTTTTCTTCGGTGACCGCTGGAGTTTCTGTTTCTGTTTTTGTTCCCCCTTCTTCAGTGGGTACTTCTGGTACTATTCCTTCAGTCGGAGCAACCGGTTCAGGTTCTTTTTCAACAACAAACGCGCCAATTTTGGCGACAATGAGTGTTTTATCCGTAAGAACGGTGATGTCTGTAGGAACAACGAGATTTTGTACTGTGACCTGTTCATCAACCGCGGCTAGATGGGTAATATCAATTGTGATTTTTTCAGGAAGATGTGCTGGTAATGCCTCTACTTCGATATGATCAATAAGGGTGAGAAGTACTCCAAGTCTATCTTTAATTGCCTGCGGAACACCCATACATTCAACGGGTACTTCTGCATGTACTTTAACTTTTAGATCCACTTCATGAAATTCAACATGAAGAATAGCGCGTGTGACTGGATGGAGTTGGACTGTGTGGATAAGAACCGGATGAATCTGTTTATCGATAGTCAGTTCAATAAGACCGGTCTCCCCTGCTTCGTTATATATTTTTTGAAAATCAGATATTGGTACGCTGATTGTTATTGGTTTGGTTGATTTTCCGTATACAGTTGAAGGAAGAAGGTTTTTAACTCTTAGTAACCGAACTTTTTTTCCAAGCACTGTCCGTATTGCTCCTGATAGTGTGTATTTGCTCATACTATTTTTTAAAAGTGACTTTTATATTAAAGTCTTGCAGTAATGAGCTATTGTACTCGAGATATCCGTTGTTTGCAAGCGCTTTCGTGGTCCATGTTTGTGGAAATCGAAGACGAATAAGTGTCGGTACAGTATCTATTCCAGATTGTTTTTGTTCATAGAGTTCTATCGTTATACTTCGAGCATCGCCAATTCCAAAAAACGTTCTATCATAGGTAACGCGAATAGTGTGTTCAAGTCCCACGGGTACATCCATAGCAACAGCAAGTATAGAATAACCAGGATAGCTTGTCGTATCTAATTCTCCATACGGGAGAGTCAATTGTTTTCCATTTTGTGTATTTTTTGTTGTGAGAGGCGTTCCATCAAGCATAAAAGACGTTATGTGTGCATCTTTTGGGACAAACATACGTGTATATGTCCGATATACTCCTGTTCCTGGTTCGCCAGCGGATCCATTCATAATAGTACGAGTGAGCACCTCTGTTACTTTTCCAGATTCTTCAATTGTGATGTCTCGCCTGTCTTGCCTTTTTATGAAATAGTTCACTTTATTCATCCCCATATTCGCCTCATTGATATGAACATAGTGAGTCAGGCATGGAGTAGATATTGTTGTGTCCGTACATAACGTTTTTGAAGGTAAAATTCCGCCCCAGGTAAATTGGGTTACCAATTGTTGCGCTTCTTCATTTGCAAAGTAGAGTTGAATGTCGCGTTGTTGTAATCCCGATTGAAGGAGTTCAAAAAGATTGATTCCGGACAGGTGGCTGTTTCCCATCAAAGAATTTGTCAGAGCCGTAAAAAGGCTTCCCAAGAAATCTTTTTTTTGCGTTGAACCAGGGAAAAAGTTTTCTTGCGTATAAAATATTGCTTTTGTATAAAAATTCGAGGCGGTAATCTGATCATTGAAGTCAATAAGTTTAATTGGACCGGTCAACTCAAGTAATCGAACAATCATAGATGTTGTTATACCAATAACCCCTTGAGGAGTTTTCCCTGTTTCTTTTTCGTAAAACCATACTGCTCGTTTTGCACTTTCCGTAAAATCCGGATTCCAATTACTGTCCCGAAGATACCAATGCTCCTGGTTTAATAGATCAGCAATTGGTATCGGCGGATCGATATGGCCGCGTAATTGTCCGTCTATTGTATAGACGTCTTCAATAGTGCTGTTTGAAATCTTGCCGTCAGTAATGGTGACATTCATGAGCGATCCGATAAATCCGCCCGTTGGCCTGAGTTCTGCGCTGTTTTGAAGAAGGACAAGGAGAGTCATCGGTTCTTTATACCCTGCGACGTACGGGTATATCATAAGCAACTTATTGGCGGTATTCATACTGTCCCGAAGTTTTGTAATATACGAAAGACCACGTAAAAGAACGGGAAATCGGTGTGTTTGTAGAATATTGGTGAGCGTTATGTAAGCAAGATCAAGATCTGTTTGTAAAGAAAATAATTTCGTTTTCATTTTTTCAACTTCTACAACCGTTGCCACATCAGATGGTGTTGTCACCGCCAACGGGAAAAATGATAACGCAAACGCATTTGCACCATCTCCGATTTCAGCAATCGAAATTTCGATAGAAATGAGTTTGTCAATAAATATATAGAAAAGCTCATACGGTTTTGTCATCGGAGATGAAATAACCTGAAAGAGTTGATGACTTTGATTCAACCAAGAATGTGATGAAGATGCTGCTTTAACAACACACTCTTTCTTCATTGATTTGAGACACAGCGTTCCTTTATAGAGATATCCAAGACTACCTATGAAAGATAATCCGGAATAAATAATAGGAAGTGTCAAGAGTAAAAAGAATATGAGAATCGTAGCAACATATTTATTGACAGCATGTTTTTTGCGCAGCGTAAGTTTTTTTGTTGTTTTTGTTTCCTGTGAAAATATGGATGTTATTGTGTGTGAGATTCTCGACGAGTCCTGAATGTGTTTAACCGCATGAAGTTCCTCACGTTGATTTTGGGATTTTAAAGGAATTTTTTTTTGAAAATTTTTAAGATTTGATTGCTCAACGAAAAAAAATGTTAACACAGATGAAAGTAATTCAGAGGTCAAAGGCGTGATGTCCACAAGAGCAATTTTGCTATGTGTGTGTGTAAATATTTCAGAGTCGTCAGGATGTGTTTCCCAAAGGAGAATTAATGATTTTTGTGCAGTTATTCGAACGCTCTCGGTAATGCGCTTCACAAAATCTTTGTCACCTACAATGATTTGATACGAAACATGCGGTGATGGTGAGGAACCGACAAATACCTGACAACCATTTCCGACAAAGAATTCCCGCAAGGGCAAACTATAATTTTCATCCAGTGTGTCAATACGGACAATCGGAAGGGAAATTGTTTCATGCTTCTGTGTATATGTTTGCTTTATGTTCATAAAAAGTATTGAAAACTAACCTCATTATGTCAAACAAAAAAAACGAAAACAACAGAAAAAAATTCATAAGCACATTAGATCAAATGAATACACGGACATGAGGAATATTAGCCTCTATCAAGCGCTTGATTAACAAGTGCATCAGCTTGACGATTTTGCTCACGAGGAACAGTTGTATAACGAATCACTCCCCCAACCTCTTGTTCTAGGATTTTCACTTGAAGATTTAATTCTCGTAAATGAGGTTCTTTTATTTTAAAAATTCCATTGAGTTGGTTGACAATAAGCATGGAATCTAAAATGAATAGTAGCTCATAGTCGGTATCTTTTGTAAGATTTCGAAAATATTTTAATGCCTCAATCACTCCCCTATATTCAGCAACATTATTTGTTGTGTTTCCAATAGCAAGTCCAAATTGATGAAGGAGAATTCCATTTATATGAATAACCACTCCCACGGCGGCTGGTCCAGGATTTCCTCGTGCTCCCCCATCGGTATGAATGTGATAAATATTTTTCATGGTTTTTGTTTGTTGAGAATTATCATTATATACGAACTTAGAACAATAAAAAACTCTGAAACGACGGTTATCCATGCTGCCGCTATATATCCATATATAGGAATGAAATATATATTGAAAGCAATGTTGACTATCATTGAAATTCCGTAAATACTCAAAAGCTGAATGCGCAGTTTTTTAATGACAAGAATCCACATGGTAATATTTGAGACATAAAAAAACGGTAATCCTAATAAGAGGATTTTCAGCGGAAGACTACTTTGGGTAAATTCCGGACGTATATAGTGAAAAAGCGGTGCCAATAGCCAGCCAAGTAATGCAACAACAATTGAGCAAATGGTAAGAAGCCATAATGATTTTGTTATGCGCGCATGAAACACCTCAGTGTTTTTTTGCATATATGATTGAAATAAAAGTGGTAGGCTAGCGTTCATAAAGAATGTTGGCAAGACAAGAGCAAACTCAAAAAATTTATACGCAAGTCCATAAACTCCAACTTCAGTTGTTGAACGGGTGATCGTGAGAATAAAACTATCAGCGTGAAAATAGATAATGTTAAAAATAAGTGTTAGTCCCAATGGAAGTGCTGCAAAAAACAACTGTTTTATTTCTGTTTGTTTCCATAATAGCCGTACCGTGCCAGTTGATTTTTTTACGAGAAGTAGTGCAACAAACGCAGTTATTGCAATACCAATAAGATTTGCAATAACGAATGCAAAGAGAAATTGAGTTGAAGAAAATATAAGTGATGATATATATACTAAAAGTAGTGTTAGTAGTGAGCCCGTGATAAGAGCATACGTGGCAAATTCATATTTCAGACGCTCTTGGAAAAATGCATTTGTCGTCGTAATGAATGATTGACAAAGAATAGATGGAATAAAAAGAATGATTCCTATTTTAACAACAAGAGAATATCCTTGCGTCAAAGTTCCAGGGAGAACCACAAGAAGTAACATGGTGAGAAACATGAGCATGAGTCCCATGAGTGTACGAAGAGTAAACAGAGAATGTTGGAGTGTGGGGGGCGCGTGTTCGGCAGAGAGTTGTAAATAAGCAGCGTTTAAACCGAAATCACAAAATAAATAGAAAAACGCAACATACGTCGTTATTTTAGTAAAGTCCCCATACCCATCTACTCCTAAGGATTTTGCAAGAATAATACTAATAATAAAAGAGATAACTCCACTTACTCCTTTACCAATAAATTGACTTGCGGTATTGAGAGCGATTATTTTTTTATTTGACATATGAGAAAAAGCTTAGGGTTATCACAAGAGTTGTTAACAGTTGTCCTTGTTGAACTGTCAGCGGATAATGGTCAATCGTTCCAAGCAGTCCATATATAAGTAGTATGACAAGAGGGATTTTATTTGGCAATCGAAGCATTTTTGTTATTAACTTATATATTAACCATCCGATGCTGCAAACTCCGATAATTCCAAGCTCTGATAATACGAGAAGATATATTGAATGAGGAGGTTGTAAAAAGAACATATACCGAGAAGAGATAAACTCAGGAAGCTGAACAAGAAACGCATTTAGTCCAACTCCGATGAGTGGATATTTTATCCACATTGAGATGGCAGCAAGTGAAAGTTCATTTCTTATGATGACACTTTCACTTTGTTGAAAAAGAGAGAAAAAATAGGGGAGACGAAACAATAATCCAATACATACCAATAATCCAATAATCCAAATTCGTTTTTTTTGTATAAAAAAGACAATGGAGCACATACCTATTGCACCAATAATCCAGGCGCTGCGGCTAAACGTAAGGATAAGCGCTATCACGCCAACAGTCATACTAAAAATATTTAAAAAATTAATTTTCCTATTATAAAGACAAATACAAATTGAAATAATTAAAAATCCTGCAAGAACATTCGGGTGCGGGAAGGTTGCGTATGGACGGAGTAATTCTATACATTGCATTGCTGTCGGCCAGCACCAGTTGATGCGAGCAATTCCGGGAGTTGTGATATCAAACGATCGTTCACCCAGATACCAGAATATTCCTCCAATTGAATGCTGTAATACAAATTGTGTTATCGCAATAAGCGAGGAGTAAACAATAGCTATTGTTATGAAAAACGATGTTGTTTTGAAAGATGGTTTTGTTTGTAATATGTAGTAACCAAAAAATCCAAACTCAAAGACTTTTAGCCATCTTAAAAAAGTGACGTATGGAGAGATGCTGAAAAAAATATGGCAGAGAGCAAACACAAAAAAAATAATAAGTGAAAAAGGTTTAAATTTCGCTATTTTATGTGCAGAACATATCCACAATAAGAGCGTTGTTATGATAGTCATATCAGTAAGAAAGAGAGTAGGCGAGAGGTAATCAACGCGTCTTCCTAAGACAAGTGTCCAATCAGGCCAGAAATGAAGTCCTAACTGTGTGGGAAGAAGGAGAATGGTGAGATAAAAAAATAATTGGTGGAGAAACATTACCCACAGTTTATGCCATCTTTGGAGTGATGACAAGTTTCCGATCTGATCCCTCGCCAATTGATTCAGTTGTCACCCGATCATCTCCGGAGAGAGTGACGTGAATGACTCGTCTTTCTGAAGAAGATAAATGAGATAGTTCTACTGGTCGTCCCGAGCTAAGCGCTCGTTCCGATGCGCGCTGTGCCATATACATAAGTGCCTCTTCCCGTTTCTCACGGTAATCACCAACGTTGACATAGACTCTTTGCCATGAACCAATCACTTTGGCGACAATCATTCCCAGGATCATCTGAAAACTTTCCAGTGTTCTCCCGTGAAACCCAATAAGAAGTCCTGTTTCTTCTGTTTGGATGTTGACCCGGTACGCTCCTGATTCGTCCATGTCTACAGTTACAGATCCTACGATGTTGAGTCTTGATAGGAAATCCTCAGAAAGCTGTTGAATTTGTTGAATTGGATCCATATATATCCTCCTATGAACGTTTTATCTTAGACATAAGTTTGTCTAATTGTGGTTTTAATGATCCAAGTCCAGTGATTGGATATTGCTGAACAATAGTAAGTATGCTACTTACTGACCAGTAGAGTGCAAGTCCTGATGGCCAACTAGCACCGAAAAATAGAAACATGAGCGGAAACATCCAGACGGTTGACTGCATGGATTCTGCATAGCTAGAAGCGAAATCTTTCTTTTCCTCTTTTTCTGCAGGTTTATCAACTTTTAATACTTTTGGGGCAATAGGCATCATCATCATAGATTGAATATATTGGGCTATTGATGAGATAAAAACTAAAACCCCTGGAATAGCAAATTTTAACCCTTCGATTTTATGTGCGTCCGGTTTTGCCATGTCCCACCATAAAAATGTTGTATTGAGACCCATTGTGAGGATTTTATTCATTCCTCCGAGTAGTCCAATCATAATGACGATTTGAAGAATCATCGGTAAACAACCTGCGGCCGGATTAATCCCGTGCTGTTTATAGAGTTCAAGTTGTGCTTGCTGTAATGCTTGTTTATTGTCTTTATGTTTGGCAGTGAGCGTATCAAGATGCGGCTTTAGCTCTGCCATTTTTTTGGAACTCGATAGCTGCTGTTTGAGCATGGGATAAAAAAGAAGTCTCGTGAGAACTGCTATTTCGATAATCGTCAGCCCTAGGTTTTTAAACGCGATATTGTTATAGAAAAATAAAATGATTTGCAAAAAGAATTCATTCATAGCGGATCATAGCCTCCCTTGTTCCATGGATGACATGTAATAATGCGTTTCAGTCCTATCCACGATCCGGTTATTATACCATAGCGATTGATTGCCTGATACGTGTATTCGCTGCACGTTGGTGTAAAGCGGCAAATAGAATGACCAAAGAGAGGAGACATACACTTTTTATATAAACGGATACACGTGAGCAATAATGATTTCATAAATTTTTTAATACCTCTAACTCCTTTATCATATCCTGAGTTTTTTTCATGGAACAATCTTTTTTTACAATAATGCGGCAATCAATCGGAGAAGTTAAAGTTGGAAGTAATTGTTGCAGCGCCGCCCGAATAATTCTCTTCATTCGATTCCGTTTTACCGCGCTTTTTTGAACTTTCTTTCCTACAATAATAATATAGTCATTTGTTGTATTTGAAGAGCACATACAAATAAGAGACGGTGTAAATATGCGTTTGGAAGCTGACATGAATCTATTATACAGTAAGTACCCTGCGGCCCACAGCGCGTCTGCGTTTCAGGACAACGCGGCCTGCGTGTGTTTTCATGCGCTCGCGAAATCCATGTGTACGGACGCGTTTGAGTTTCTTAGGTTGATACGTGTGCTTCATTGCCATGAGACCTTTATTATACGTGGTACAATAACCCCATGCAACTGACGAATATTACGCTTACGCATTTTCGATCGTACCAAAAAGTTCATATAGATTTTTCTCCATCCGTAACTCTTCTTATAGGACCGAATGCTATCGGGAAAACAAATATTATCGAAGCGGTATTTTTATGTTCAACGGGAAGAAGTTTTCGGGCAAAAAAAGATAGTGATATCATTTTATGGGGCGATGAGCTTGCACGGATTAAAGCAATAGGAATAAATTCGCAGGAAGAATTTTTATTAGAACTTGTTATCACCGTTGGAACAGTGAGCGGTCAAAAAACTCCGTCAAAAAAATATCTCGTCAACAATGTTTCCAGAAGACAAATCGATTTCATCGGGAATTTTCGAAGTGTGTTATTTTCGCCCGGCGATTTGGAACTCGTGACAGATAGTCCGAGTATGCGTCGAGAGTATCTCAACACTGTGTTGGTTCAAGTGGATCGCGAGTATCGAAGAAATCTACAATCCTATGAGCGGGGACTTCGACAACGAAATTCACTTCTTGATAGGATTAATGATGGCACTGCGAGCAGATCACAACTTTTATTTTGGAATCAGCTCTTAATTAAAGCCGGGTCGTATATTACAGAAACCCGCAAACGATATATTGAAACAATCAATGCATATTCATTTTCTCATTTATCATATCAACTCATGTATGATCCAAGTGTTATATCAGAAAGTCGTTTAGAAGAATATAAAGATGAAGAGATAGCAGCGAAATCAACACTGGTTGGACCACAGCGGGATGATTTTCAGTTTGAAAAAAACATGAAAAATATAACAATTGATATTTCCCGGTTTGGTTCCCGCGGAGAGCAACGATTGGCAGTGCTTTGGCTAAAACTTGCAGAACTGGAATATATTGAAAAACAAACAGGGGAACGTCCGACACTTCTTTTGGACGATATTTTTTCAGAACTTGATGATACAAGCAGGCTTCTTGTATTAGAGTTAACAAAAAAACAACAAACGATCATAACGTCTGCTGAAGAAGATGTTGTACAATTAGTTGGAGATGTCGCTAAAGTAATACGGCTATGAACATACATGTACCAAAGCCCGATTCACATAAAGGACAAAACGGGAAACTGCTTTTGATTGGCGGATCAGAACTTTTTCATGCGGCAAGTTTATGGTCTTTGACTGTTGCGTCCCGAATAGTCGATCTTGTGCATTATTGTTCAGTGCCAGAAAATAACGAAATCGTAAAAAACGCAAAAGAAGAATTTCGAAATGGCATTGTTATTTCTCGAAATGACATTCATGATTATATACAAGAAGACGATGTGATTCTCATTGGTCCCGGAATGGAGCGGACAAAAGAGACAGAAGAATTAACAAATACAATAGTTACTAAATACCCTAATAAACAATGGGTCATTGATGCTGGAGCATTACAGATGATTGATCCCATCAATATTCCCAAAAACGCGATTTTAACACCGCATCATCAGGAATATGAACGTGTGTTTGGAACAAAGCATCCAGTTGATGCCGCAAAAAAATATCAGTGCATCATTGTTCTCAAAGGCGTTGTAGATATCATTACCAATGGTGTTGAAATAAAAGAAGTAAGTGGAGGAAATGCAGGAATGACAAAAGGAGGAACGGGAGATGTGCTTGCGGGACTTATTGCAGCAATTGCAACAACGAATGACCCGTTTGAGTCAGCGATTGCAGGAAGCACGATTAATAAAAAAGCTGGTGATGAACTCTATAAAACCGTCGGACCGTTTTTCAATGCAACAGACCTCGCCAACCAAATTCCAAAGACGATGAAGAAAATGTTTTATCCTTAATTATTGAGCAACTCCTTGGAAGTTTGGACAATTTTTCTTGTACCACGCAATTGCTTCAGATGTGCAACCTTGTTTTGCTTCCTCAGATAACATCGGCATACAATTCACCCAGCCATTTGCAGGACAGGTATATGATGATGTTTTGCATTTTAATTGATCATAATTACAGCCTAATGGATTGCATGGATCTGTAACAGGTACACATTTACTTGGTTCTTCTTTAAATTTAAACGTGGAGAGGATTTGAGTGAGCAATGATTTTTCTACACCATAGGTAGTCACCACGAATGTCCCAAATAGATTATTTTTATTGTATTTAGCTCCGAAACCTTTCGTGTTTGGATCGGATGTCCAGAAGCAGCCGTATTGGAACTGCTCACCACTATCGATGCAGATAACATCTCCGACGCCAGCTGTATCGCAATTTATTTCAATACTCTTATTTGTTTCTCCGGTAAGTTTGTAAACGGTTCGATATTGATTATCTTGATTTTTAGATATTGTCCAACCATCAGGAGTTTTTATGCTGTATTGGAAATCTGTGTGTCTTGTACTACAGCCTTTCATATTGATTGTTTCCCAACTTGTTGTTTCATCAGGAGTTGAGGTGGGCGAGGGTATCGGAGTTGGCGCAACGGTAGTAATTTGTTTTTTCAGTTGAATATATTGAAATGCGAAAAAACTTGCCGAACTAAGGAGGAGAAAAATTATTGCAAAAATCAATATATTTAATTGAAACGGTTTTTGTACTGTTGGCATAACAGGAGAAAGTGGTTGCTGATAGAGCTGTTCGTCCATACTTATTTTAGAAATTTCATTGTTTGGATGGTTGTTTCATAGTCAAGATCATAGGATGTAATAAGGAACGCATTGCCACCACCAACATCGCACATTCCCCAAACATTTGGCATTTGGGATGTATAGATACCACGTAGAAATAAACAAGATTTATTGTTATAGAGATATTCAATTTCAGAATAATCAGATCCTAAATCCTGTTTTTGTGGTGCTAGATTAATGCTGAGATATTTGTAAATAAATTGGTGTCTTGATCCACCATCGTATGGAAATAATTTTAAGCTCATATAACTTTTGTATCCTATTTCGTCATTGTTCAATTGTTTTTTTGTGAGATTTAATCCTTCTGAACCCGTCTCTAATAATTGTGAATTTTTTGGATCATATGCAGCTGTAAAACGATTGGTTGGATCGGAAACTATTGTCCATCCTGTTGGAATATGATACGTAAGAATTCTGCTATTTTGAGTAGTTTTTGTGGGTGTAGATGTTGGTTTTTCGATAAACTTAAACGTGGAGAGGATTTGGTCTGGTATTATTGATGTTGATCCTACTTTTCCAAGTATAAAACTAATAAGATATTTTTCGTATCGAGTGGTATAACCAGCTGAAGTAGGACCACAATTTCCTGCATCACAATATTGAGAAGGTTCATGAAAATTCCATACAATTGTGTTATAGTTTTTTGATGTCTTTATTGGTAAATGTGATAGAAAGTTATCTGTTTCCTGTTTAATTATTTCAAAGGTTAATTCTTCATTATTAGTTTTGAGGTAAATATACGTTGCGTTGGACGATTGTTCTTCTGACAGAGTAAACGTTATTGGATACTTAAAATTTAATCCGTACTGATTATTTGTATATGTTTTCCAATTTGCGGTTGGGTCGTCCGCCTTCACCGTTGGCTTCGGCGAGGTAAAAGGGGTTGGTGTTGGTATAATTTGGGAAATCTGTTTTTTCAGTTGCACATATTGAAATGCGAAAAAACATGTTGAAGCAAGAAGGAGAAATATAATTGCAAAAATAAGGATATTTATTTTATTTTGTTTCTGTGGAGGAGGTATTGGTGTTTGGATTATCGGTTCGTCCATAGAAATAGTGTATCACAATAAAGGAGTTTAGAGGAATTTAAAGGACGTTAAGGGAGGAAACTTATTTTCGCCAGTTGATATTTCCACGAATTCTGGCTTTTTCAACCTGATAATATTTTTGTTCCCGTGCTAGTTTTTCTTCTAAAGAGGATACGAGTTTTCTAAGATTCCAGTCGGTTTTATTAATAAGTTCTATAAAGATTTCGTAGGTTAAAGATTGTATTTTTAAATTATCTACGGGATTATAGAGGAATTTAAAGGAGGTTAAAGGAGAGTTAGTTTCCTTTAGATTCCTATAAATTCCTTTAGTGTCCGAAATGATTGATTGTTTTAATGCAGTGTGCCAATCGTCAAGTTGAATTCCCAATGACAACAAATTGGAGTTGGGAATAGACTTGAGAATAGTATCTTGTCGACACCGTTGGATATCACCTTTCACTTCTACAAGACTTGCTTGGGAAAATCCTAAGAAATTTAGATACTCTATTGTTGTTGGTCTTCGATATCCTTCTTCAATATTGGCGATAACTGACCGCGCGGCATCATCAAGTTGCATTTTTAACCGTCGTTCAATTGTGGGCAATGCTGAAGTAAATTTTTTGACAAGAATCCGTAAAAGCGATGCGTTACTCCATGCAATGAGATGAATATATCCGTTTGCGGTTTGTGACATGCGGGAACGTTCTTGGGGTTTATTTGCTTGGGCTAATTCTTCGTAGGCTTTCTTTACTAGTTCGTCAACTATTGGATCCGTTGTCATACATCAAGTTTAGTTTTCTCTTAGAGGAATGTAAAGATTTTAGGGGAAATAGGGGAGTAGGTTCCTTTAGATTCCTGTAAATTCCTTTACTGTTCTAACTTTTCATTGATTTTTGTGAGATTGTAGGTGATAACGACTGCTAAAAGTGTAATAATGATTGCATATATGAACAGTGAAATAATTCCGCTTCCGTTAGGTAAATACGGTTTGACATATGTAGACACTGTTTCCTGAATGACATTATTCCAGGCAAGCGCTGCAACCAATCCAAACCCAGCTGTTGAAAGAGTGATCATTTGTTTAATAAATGCTTTTGCAAGCTCTTTTGGTTGTGTTTTCGTCTCCATAAAAGTATTATATACCTACAGTCTTTATGTTTTCACCAGCGTATACCATTAGCAATAAAATTCTTAAATATATCGGGATCATCGAGGCTGCAAAGGAAGTCATTGAAAATGCGCCGCTTGTTCCCGCATGGGAAGCAAAATTCCGTGAAGAGGCAATTGTCCGGACTGTGCATCATGGAACGCACATTGAAGGAAATGAACTGAATTTTACCGAGGCAGAAAAAGTATTAGCCGGAGCAAAAGTAGTTGGTCGTGATCGGGATATCCAAGAAGTACTCAATTACCGAAATGTTCTGAAATTTATTGAAGGTTACAATAACGATACTATTACTGATGAAACAGTAAAACACGTGCACAGCCTAACAGCAGATAAAATGATGCCCGAGGCGGTCGTGGGGGAATACCGTAAATCACAAGTGGTTGTGAAAAACAGTCAAACAGGAGAAATTACTTTCCGTCCACCGCCCGCTGTTGAGGTGCCGTTTCTTGTTTCTGATTTTCTTCTCTGGCTTTCGAAAACAACATCCGAAGAAATACACCCAACGCTCAAAGCGGGAATTACACATTATGAACTTGTCCGCATTCATCCGTTTTTGGACGGTAACGGCCGGGTTGCCCGTGCTATTGCAACACTGTCTTTGTTTAAGGATGGGTATAATATCAAACGGTTTTTTTCTTTGGAAGAATACTATGACCGGGAACCGATGAATTACTATACAGCGCTTCAAAGTGTTGCAACTGAAAACGGAAATATGACCCACTGGCTGGAATATTTTATTGAAGGACTCGCAATAGAGCTGACCCGGATTAAAGAAAAAGTAAAATCTCTCTCAACAGATCTGAAAATTAAAAAATCAATGGGAGGCCAACAGCTTGCATTGTCAGAGAGGCAGATTAAAATTGTTGAGTTTATTCAGGAAAACGGATTTTTGCAGAACAAAGCATTTTTTGAATTATTCCCCATGATCTCTGAAGATACCGTACTTCGGGAACTGAAAGACTTAATGAAAAAAGGAATCCTCCAAAAACAAGGATCAACAAAAGGCGTTCGGTACACACTAAAAACAAATTAACATGTTATTCTCGGAACTTTCGAAATACTTCCAAAAATTGGAACAAACAGCTTCACGGAATGAAATGACAGTTATTCTTTCTGATCTTTTTAAAAAAGCATCTTCAAGTGAAATAGGAGAAATATGTTATCTCCTTCAGGGGCGAGTCGCACCACTATACGAAGCAATTGAATTTGGGATCGCGGATAAACTCATGATACGGGCAATTGCGAGTGCATATAAAATTCCTGATTCTGACGTTTTGAAACGATTTAAAAAACATGGTGATTTAGGTATCACTGGGGAAGAAGTATCAAGTATCAAGTATCAAGTATCAAGTATAAAAAAACATACAATTCATGAAGTTTATACAACACTTAAAGAACTTGCGCATTTAGGAGGTAGTGGATCGCAGGATAAAAAAATTCAACTGTTATCAACGTTATTTTCAACCAGTGATTCATTATCAGTCCGGTACCTCGCGCGTATTCCTTTAAACAAACTTCGACTTGGATTTTCTGACATGACCATCCTTGATGGACTTTCCTGGATGCTCACTGCTGATAAATCTCATCGAAAGCGCCTTGAACTTGCTCATGACGTGCGCCCGGATCTTGGGTATATTGCCGTCCAGGTGAAGGAACAGGGAATACGGGGAGTGTCTCATATCCATGCAAAAGTCGGTGCGCCAATTCTTGCCGCTTTGTGTCAACGGCTCCCTAATGCAGAGGAGATGATTGCAAAAATGGGTGAGGTCGATGTCGAACCAAAATTTGATGGTGTCCGCACGCAAATTCATTTCAAAAATAAAGACCATTGGGTTCAAAGTTACTCAAGGAATTTAGAAAATACGACAGCAATGTATCCGGAACTTACACACATTGCGAGTCAGATTCATGCAGACGAAGTCATCCTTGATAGCGAAGCGGTTGGGTATGATGAAAAAACAAATCGCATTATTCCGTTTCAGGAAACAGTAACGAGAAAACGGAAACATGATGTGATGTTGTTTAGCAAAAGCGTACCCTTGCGTTTTTTTGTGTTTGATATCTTAGCAAAAAATGGCGAAGATTTGATGAATATACCACTATCAAAACGAAGAGTTATTCTTGAAAAAACTATTGTTGCTGGCCCGATTTTATCTGTTTCTTCTCATGTCGTCACGAGTGATATTCAAATACTGCGAGATTATCACACAGACCAAATTCAGCAGGGTCTCGAGGGGGTTGTTGTGAAAAAATGGGATGGGATCTATGAACCGGGAAGACGGGGATATACCTGGGTGAAGTTTAAAGAAGAAGGCAAAATTGGGAAACTCGCTGACACTGTTGACTGTGTGGTGATGGGATATTACAAAGGGGAAGGGAAGCGGACGTCATTTGGAATTGGAGCGCTGCTTGTAGGAGTAAAAAAAGGAGATACCTTTGTCACGATAACAAAAATTGGTACAGGCGTAGCGGATGAATTATGGAAAAAACTGAAAAAAATACTCAATGAGAATTCTTCCCAAAATAAACCAAAAGAATACGAAGTCATAGATAAAACTCTTGAACCAGATGTCTGGGTTAATCCTTCGATGGTTGTGGAAATTGCTGCAGATGATATTACAAAATCTCCTGTTCACGGAGCGAAATTTGCTTTACGATTTCCCCGGCTTGTGCGTATACGAACCGATAAATCGATTGATCAAATAACCACAACACAAGAACTCGACACAATGTATCATAATCAGGAGTCTATTGTATGATCGTCGTTTTTTATATCATCGCATTCATCGCTTTGGGGTATATCCTTGCACGGTGTGCTGATTGGGTCGTCAAGGCGGTATCATACTTTTCTCACACTCTGCACGTAAAAAGTTTTTTGTTTGGGTTTGTACTTCTCGGATTTGCAACCACAATTCCAGAGATGTTTGTTGCATATCAATCGGTTCAAGATGGGATTCCGCAGTTATCTGTTGGAAATTTACTTGGCGGCTCGATACTCCTTCTTTCATTTGTTATGGGAGTAAGCGCAATATTTCTCAAACGCATTGTGTTGGATCATGGGATGTCGTCATTTGATATTGCGCTGTCTGCGCTTGTTGTTGCGGCTCCGGCTTTTGTTATTTGGGATGGAAAATTAACGCGGTTTGAAGGGTTTGTGTTACTTTCTTTGTACATTGTTCATCTTCTTCTTATTAACAAAGAACAACATGTGTTAACTATTGTTGAGCACCATGCGAAACATGTGAAACATGCTGGTCATGCACTATTTCTTGGATTAGGCGGTATTATTGGTATGGCTGTTGCGTCCCGGTTTATTGTGACCATCGGTGAAGCATCAGCAGCACTTCTTGGGATTCCAACATTTGTCATCGGACTATTTCTTATTACGTTTGGAACAAATCTTCCGGAATTGACACTTGCTATTGAGGCGATAGTTAAGAAGAATCGTGACGTTGCCTTTGGAGATATCTTAGGGTCAAGCGTGATTAATACACCGCTTCTGGGAGTTATTTGTTTGGTTAGTCCCTTTGTTATGCCAGATATTGAGCGCGTCCGGATGACACTTCTTCTCCTGGTACTCGTTTCCGTTTTTTTCTTTTGGGCAGCATCAACAAAAAAAGATATTACCCGTCGTGAAGGAATAGTGCTTTTTTCTGTCTATATCGCCTTTGTTTTGTTTGAAATGACCAGAGTATAACCGTATAATGTGAACCACGCTATGAAGAAACCGTTTTTTTCTATCATTATTCCAACATTAAACGAGGAAAAATTTCTTCCGCTTCTTCTCGACAGTTTAGTTGTTCAAACAAACAAAGATTTTGAAGTCATTGTCGTTGACGGAAAATCAAAGGACAAAACAGTGCAGATAGCTAATACTTATGTGTCTCAACTTCCTGCGTTTGAGGTGTGTATTGCAGATCACGCGAGTTTACCACATCAACGAAATATGGGTGCAGAAACAGCGAAGGGATCATGGTTTGTTTTTGTTGACGCTGATACGGTATTATTGCCGTACACTCTCGATCGAATTCATCATTATATCAAGACTCATGACGTGCGCATACTTACTTCTTGGTTTACTCCGGATAGTGATGAGGACAAAGATGCACGTTTTATTGTGTTAACACATTTATTATTCGAGTCTTTTAAAATGATAAAACGCACAACTGCTCCTGGTCCTTTTAGTGTTGTTGAACGTAATGCGTTTTATCAAATTGGGAAATATGATGTAGAACATCCATTTTTAGAGGATCAAGATTTTTCGCGTCGAGCAACAAAAATAGGTTTTTCAATACATATTATTCGAGAAACTTTATATACCTGGTCACTTCGACGATATAGAAAAGAAGGAACGTTTCGTGTTGTGCAAGAATATATGAAGACTATTCTTCCCATCCTATTTCTAGGTAAAACACCAAAAAATCTTGTCGGATACGCTATGGGGGGTCACGTTTTTTCTAAAAGAAAACCTTCTGTAAGGCTATCTCTTTTAAAAAAAGCAGAAAAACAAATTCGATCACTTATGCAGGATTTGTTTGAATAATTATATATGCAAATTATCGCTGACCTCCATCTCCATTCACGGTTTTCACGGGCTGTGTCTCCGCAAATGACTATCCCCAACATGGCCCTGTGGGCAGCGAAAAAAGGAATAGGACTTGTCGCAACAGGGGATTGGACGCACCCCATGTGGATGAGAGAAATCGAACGGGATTTAGAAGAAATCGATAGTGGGTTATTAAAGTTAAAAACTGGAAATGCTCCTCTATTTCTCCTTTCTACAGAAATCTCCTGCATTTTTTCTCAGGGCGGAAAAGGACGTCGTGTTCATGTCTTAGTATGGGTGCCATCCGTTTCTTCTGCCAAAAAAATAAGTCGCGAAATCACAAAACGCGGAGGAAATGTGTTGTCTGACGGCAGGCCGATTCTTGGACTAACACTCATTCAATTATCCGAGCTCGTGTTATCCATCGAACCAAACGCGCTTCTTATCCCAGCTCATGCATGGACGCCATGGTTTTCCGTTATGGGTTCTATGGGCGGATTTACCAGCTTAGCCGAAGCATTTGGTCCTTATGAAAAACAGGTGTATGCCATTGAAACAGGGCTGTCCAGCAGCCCAGACATGAATTGGCGTATCAGCGAATTTGATACCCGATCGATTGTCTCGTTTTCTGATGCCCATAGTTTGCCAAAACTTGGCCGTGAAGCGACAGTGTTTGAGCTGCCAACAGTAACATTTGCCAATATTTCACTTGCGTTACAAAATTACAACAAGGATGTGAAAAAGCCACACATTGTCAAAACAATTGAGTTTTATCCGGAAGAGGGTAAATACCATTACACTGGGCATCGCGCGTGTAATATCCGTCTGACTCCGGAAGAAGTGGTTAAAAAAGGATCAACCTGCTCGGTATGCGGTAAGCCATTGACGCAGGGAGTCATGCAGAGAATTGAGCAAATTGCGACACGACCACCGCGTCAAACGCGGCTATCGCGTCCCCCCTTTACCATGCTCGTGCCACTTGTCGAAATTATTAGTGAGGCAATTGGAAGTCCTGTTGCAAGTCCTAAAGTGGCAATCCATTACGAGAAACTTATTGCTAATTGTCAGAGTGAATTCCATATCCTCATGGATGAAGATATTAAAAAAATTGCATCTCTCTCTACACCGCAAATAGCAGATGGTGTTGGAAAAGTTCGTTCCGGCGATATTGTCATTGATCCCGGGTACGACGGCGTTTTCGGTGTCGTCAGAATCTGGAAAAGCGAAAAAGATAAAGAACTCGTTTCATCTACAGGTGAACAAATAGGAATATTTTAAGTTTCGTATTGACCTTCAAAAAGAAATCATGGTACGCTAGTATCTAGAAAGCGGGGTGATATAACAATGGCAAAAAGCACAAATGAAAATTTAATGGGAGCTGCATCGTATTTACTTGGATTTATCACAGGAATCATTTTTTTACTCGTTGAAAAAGACAGTAAATATGTGCGGTTTCACGCGATGCAATCAACGATCGCATTTGGCGGCATGTTTGTTGCAAATATCGTACTTGGATTTATCCCAATTTTAGGATGGCTTGTCGGACTCATCCTATCATTTGCATCATTTATTTTCTGGATTATCTGTATGTGGAAAGCGTTTCAAGGTGAAATGTACAAAATTCCGTATATTGGGAACCTTGCAGAAAAACAGCTGGCTAAAATGAAGTAATGGTTATCTCGCGAGATACCTATTCTCTATGACACCACTTGCCTATAACGGAAGTGGTGTTTATAGTAGGTTATAGAAAGGGGCGCTTATGAAATTGATTGTTGGACTCGGGAATCCAGGCAGTGAATATCAAGACACACGGCACAACGTCGGATTTATGGTTATTGAAAAATTGGCCAAAGAACTTTCAAAAGAACAAATTTCCTGGAAAGAAGAAGAAAAATTTAAAGCACTGATTGTTAAAATAGGAGACGTTATTCTTGTTAAACCTATTACATTTATGAATAGCTCAGGAGAGGCGATTTCTTCTATAATGCATTATTTTAAATGTGTACCGTCTGATGTTTGGATTGTTCATGATGATATTGATTTGCCGCTTGGCAAGATTAGAATTCGGGAAAAAGGGAGTAGTGCGGGACACCGTGGCGTAGAGTCCGTCATAACGGAGTTGAAAACAGACCAATTTGTCAGGTTCCGGCTTGGCATCGGAAGAGGAAAACTATTTAGTACCGGAGATAGCGATACATCACATATTGAAAAAGGAAATGCCGGAAGGGCACAGCACGGGCGGCATAAATGGGATATTTCTTTCGTGTTATCTAGGTTTACCCGCGGGGAAGCGGGAACACTCAAACATCTCATTAAAAATGGAACTGAAGCAGTTCGTATAGCTTTAACTGAAGGAACAGATAAGGCAATGGATCGATTTAATTAGTATGCAAACACCGCAGAAAATTGGCGATATACTTTTAAAATTTAATCCAGTCGAGGATAAATATATTTCCCGTGAATTTCAAAAATACGGCATTTATCTCGCTGAAACCTTGGATGATTATAAACATAAATCCCTCTATATTCGTCTTGCCAAAACCGTTCCTCGGGCAATACTGGAAAAGGCTCTCACTTTTGTGAAAGATGCAAATGCGACCAGCAAGGGCCGGCTTTTTATGTGGAAGATGAAAGAGCTGCGGAAAACAAATCCGTAGTTGGTGCTACAATAAACGTATGGACAAAGTGAAGGAAATTTTAAAAAGAAAACCACAGACATTTCTTATTATTTCAGTCGTTTATCTACTCCTCATTGTTTGTATTAAATGGTGGATTCACCCGACCATTTCAACAATCATTTTTCTTGCTGGCGGAGTATTTGGGCTTTATTTTCTTGATTTTGCCGAAGTCATATTTTCTGTCCACCCGTCTCCATTCCGGACAATGATATTTGTCACACTCTTTGCCATTGTCAGCCTTTTTGTCATTACCTCTTCAGGAAGCATGCTCGCAATCGGTCTTGTGTTATCTGTTTTTTTGACGATATTACTGTGGCAAATTGGAGAGTGGACACTCATGAAAAATTTAAATTCGTGGTATTGCATGCTTGCTGATCCGGTGCCAGTCAAAGTACAACGAATTATTTTGTATGTGTTAGGGATGGTATTTTGTATTGAAACGATTATTTTTATCCGTTGGTAAAACAGTATGATTGATCACGGATCACCCCTTTGGAATTATTTATCTGATCAGGAACGGATACTTGCGGATGATGGAGCATTTCTTATAGCAGATAGTGAAATTCATAAAGACCAGGATCCAACTGATTATTCTTATCTTGTCTTTCCGTATGCAAAACTTTACGAAGGATTTTTGAAAGATCTCTTTCGGGATCTCGGCATTATTGAAGAGCGTGAATACCGAAGCAACCATTTTCGCATCGGTAAAGTATTAAGTCCGAATCTTGCAAGACGGCTTGGAAAACGGAGTGCGTATGAACAGATTTGCAATCAATATAGTGCTGAGCTTGCCGAAACATTGTGGCACGCTTGGAAAGAGGGGAGAAACCTCGTTTTTCACTATTTTCCCGCTGATTTTCGATTGCTTTCAAAAGAACAGGCGCTTTCCTGTATCACAACGCTTATCCATGCAATGGAAATATGTGTTACGAGAACTAATGTTCAACGTAGATAATAATGTGATACGATATTTTTATGAAAGTACAATCAATAAATCGTTCAACCACCGAGTGGATTTTTCAGTTTTGGGCGTGGCAACTTCTTTTTTGGGCGCTCTACCGGTATTTTTTTAAGTTCCCAGAATGGACCGATGAATTTATCTTTAAACCGATTGTATTTGTTTTTCCTGTTATTTGGTATGTTTTGAAGAAAGAGAAAGCTTCGTTTGCAACAATTGGTCTCACGAGCCGTCACTTTTTTAGAAATCTTCTTATTGGTTTTGGAGTGAGCGCGATATTTGTGGGTGAAGGAATAATGATAAATATCTCTAAACACGGGAATTTTGTCATGCAACCATTTGCTCTGTCTTTGTTTGTTCTTTCCCTTGTGACTGCTTTTTCTGAAGAATTACTTTGTCGCGGATTTTTCTTTTCTAGACTGCTTACTCAAACGAAAAAAGTATGGTACGCAATTATCGTAGCGACGTTCATGTTTATGGCATTCCATATTCCCATACTCGTAACCACACTGAAATTTCAAGGGCCGACACTCATTCTTTTCTTTTGGACAACGTTATCGCTGGGGATTATCAACAGTATTTTCTATCTTCAAACACGATCATTAGTGATTCCAATCCTTGTCCATTTATTTTGGAACGTCACCGTCGCACTTTTGTTATAACATGAGTGAATATTTATGACTCAATTGTTTCAGAAGGATTGATTAGCGAGATTAAAGGAATCTAGAGGAATGTAAGGGGAGATGTTGGAGTTTCATTAGATTGCTATACTGTCTAAATTTAGGATACGGGAGAAATGTTTTTGGTTGCCGGTTACGAGCGTTGAATGGGAAGAAATGGCTGTCGCAGCAATAAGAATGTCCAAATCGTCAATAATTGTGCCTGAAGCGGAAAGACGTGCTTGAATTTCACCGGCGATTTCTGCTTCTTTCCGGGAAAAAGGAACGACGTCATATAAGGATTGAAGCAAATCCGTCACTTTTTTTTGATGAAGAGCCCGGTCGCGCGATTCAAGTCGATAGACACCACTTTCAAGTTCAAAAGCACAGAGTGCACTGGTGACAAACTGGTCGCTTTCGCGATGTGAGAGGAAATCATACACTTTTTGTTTTTTCCGAAGAAAATCAATAAGAATTGATGTGTCGAGTAAGTACTGCATAGCGTTAGAACACGACCTGTTTTGTCCGATTTCTTCTTGTTCGTACGGTTTTCCAGAAACTGTCGCTGTCAAGCGGTGTACCTTTCCATGCGCCGAAAAACCGCAGAAATTCGCGATTTTTTTCCTGTGCAGTTGCTTTGACGGTTGCAAACGGCCTTCCGTCGCGCGTTAAGATCAACTCTTCGAGCATAGGAAGCTGATCCGCGTACGATCCAAATTTACGGATAAAATCGGTAATGGGAATAATAGTTGGGCTCATGGCATGATTTTAGCATGCTCTATGTATTCTGTCAAGTATTAAGATATGTATCTTAATATGTATTAGAGGTATATTAACAATATTTAAACTGTAAGTTAGTTTTAAACTAACACCCAGTGCACATCTAATGAGATTAATTAGCCAGCCATCCTCCATCAATATAGAGTGTGGTTCCTGTCGTGTATGACGCTTCGTCAGAAGCTAAATACACAACCGCTGCTGCGATTTCTTCTGGTTTTCCTGCACGTTTAAGTGGTGCGCGAGCGAGCATTGCTTCTGCCTGCTTTGGATCCTTCAATATCCCTTCTGTCATTTCACTTTCAATGACTCCGGGACCAATAGCATTCACCAATATTCCCATTGGTGCCAGTTCATCAGCAAGAGCTTCTGTCATGGCAACGACGGCTCCCTTACTGGCGCAGTACTGAGCAATCGATGGAAAACCTACTCCAACACCTCCTGAAGCAATAGAAGCGATATTAATAATTCGTCCTCCGCCAACCGGCGGATTGTTTTTGACCATTTCCCGCACAGCTGCTTGTGCGACCAAAAAATACCCTTTTACATTGGTGTCGAGCGTTTTGTCCCATTGTTCTTCTGTCATATCAAGAAATGGTACGAATTCCGCAACCCCTGCGTTATTTAAAAGAATATCAAGTTTCCCAAATGTTGTGACTGTTTTTACAACAGCTGCCTCAATATCAGTTTTTTTCGTTACGTCCATTTGAATAGCAATCGCTTCTCTCCCTCTACTTTTTATTTCGGCCGCAAGCGCTTCTAATTTATCAAGCCTGCGCGCGCATACCGCAACTTTTGCACCCTGCATGGCAAAGGCTAGTGCTGACGCTCGTCCAATACCACTTGATGCGCCAGTTACAAGCGCTACTTTTCCGGTTAAATCAAACATATAAACCTCACTTTCCATTTATTACTTTTTCTACTTCTTTCGTAAGATCGCCAGGAGTAAGAAGATTGAGTTTTACCCCATTGAGGAAAAATGTCGGGGTAGCGTTAATACCGATTGATATCCCATATTGACTATCATTTACAATAAGCTGTTTGACTGTCAGATCTTGGCTATCTTTGGTAAATTTTTCCGTATCAAGTTGTAGTTGTTTTGCTAATTCTACGTATAAAGAATTATTCAATTTTTCTTGACTGGCAAAGAGTAGTTGTTCCATTTCCCAGAACTTCCCCTGAATTCCTGCGGATTCTGCAGCGATTGCCGCTGGAATAGATTGCGGATGACTATCCAGTGGGAAATATCTGTATGCAATAAGAAGCTTGTCCGGATATTTCTTGGAAAGATCAGATACAACTGACGAAAATGCTTTACATGCCGGACACTGAAAAT
>Ga0209727_1001001_pt1 | contig 26138 bp, 38 predicted proteins | sample RifGroC1_FD_183995 | JGI IMG/M metagenome (GOLD analysis project Ga0209727, IMG submission 183995) | Groundwater microbial communities from Rifle, Colorado, USA - Groundwater C1 (SPAdes) (version 2) | ecosystem: Environmental > Aquatic > Deep subsurface > Groundwater | place: Rifle, Colorado...
GAGTCTCCCCCATAGCGGCCGTGGTTACACAAAGCCCCAAACCTACTGGCAGAAAACAAATTCTAACTTATTCTCCGGTTGATAAATGGGCCCACGAACATAAAATTGACATTTTCTATCAATCTTCTGAACTAATTAAAAATAGCGTTAAGGCTGATATCGGGGTTTTAGCGGCCTACGGAGAAATAATACCCAAAAATGTGATTGATACTTTTCCTCACGGAATTTTAGTAGTTCATCCTTCACTTTTACCCAAATATAGAGGCGCTTCGCCCATCCAAGGCGCTATTGCAAATGGCGATAAACAGGTTGGAGTGACGATAATCAAAATGGATGAAAAGATAGACCATGGACCAATTGTTTCTCAATTTAAGGAGGAAACCAAACCCGATGACACCACCGAAACTCTACGAGCAAGGCTTTTTGAAAGGTCAAAAGATGTGATCGCAGAGATGATTGAGCCTTATCTGCAAGGAAAAATCAAGCCAAAAGAGCAAAATCATGACGAAGCGACATACACAAAAATAATTACTAAACAAGACGGCTTCATTGAAGCAGAAAGATTTACCAGCGAAGCTGCCAAAGCGGAACGCTTTATTAGAGCCATGCAGCCATGGCCCCAAGCCTGGACCTTTATTGGTAAGAAAAGACTTAAAATCCTAAAAGCACACTTAGAAAATGGAAAACTAGTTCTGGATGAGGTCCAATTGGAAGGTAAAAATCCTGTTTCCTGGAAGGAATTTAAGATGGGTTATCCTAAGGTAGCCTTTGAGTAAAACCCTAGTTTTCCTTCTTTTTTGAATTTACTTAAACAATCCGTGCAAAGCCTAAGGGTGGCCTTTTTGCCGGAAACCATAACGGCTACTTTCTGCAAGTTGGGCTTAAAAACCCTAGGCGTGACCTGAGCCCGGGTCTTCCACCTCTTTCCGGCCACACCCCGACCGTGGCGTTGTGAACGCCCCATAACTCTTCTTTTCCCACAGTTGTCGCAAACAAAGGCCATACTTTTAGTTTAAAGCTCGACCGATTATACTATTAATACCTTTTTCGCTCAAGATGACTATTATTATTTGGCTACTCGCTTTTGCCGTGGCCATTACGATTCACGAGGCGGCTCACGCCTGGATGGCCGATAGGCTCGGTGACCCGACCCCCAGGATTATGGGCAGGCTCTCCCTCAATCCTCTGGTTCACTACGACCCCATCGGCACGACCCTACTTTTGGTCCTGGTTATCTTAAGGTCGATAGGATTTCCCGTTATCCCCTTCGGCTGGGCCAAGCCCGTCCGTTTTGACCCGTATAATCTGGCCAATCCCCGGCGAGATGCCGCCTTGATATCGCTGGCGGGGCCGGCGGCCAATCTGCTCCTGGCTATCGTTCTTGCTCTCTTTTTGCGGTTTTTGGCCACGCCTTTTTCTCCCCTGTCCTATTTTTCGGCAATTTTCTATCCGTTTATCATCTTAAATGTCGTCCTGGCCATCTTTAACCTTCTGCCGATTCACCCCTTGGATGGAGGTAAAGTTTTGGTGGGACTTCTTCCCAGAAGTACCGCACACGAAGTAGACATGTTTATGAACCGCTACGGAATTCTAATCTTGTTCCTCCTTATTTTTCCAACCGTGGGGGGAGCTTCTTTGGTCAGTATCATCATCTTCCCTCTAATCAATATCGTCCTTTCCTTCCTTATCCCCGGCAGCCCCGTTATCTAGTTGATTTCTGTTGTATAATATATATGACCCTGTTGACGGGAATCGAGGTTGAACTCTCCTGACCGAGAGTAACTTAGGGAGGGCGGAGTGTCGCCTTTCTGAGGACTGGCGACCAGCCCACCCACCTGGAATTTTTCCAGGAAAGTTTAGCCCGATCCCTGACGCAGGGTCATCCCTTTAGCTTCAAACCTACCCCTTTTTCTGCTATAATTGACTTTGCGCCGAGGTAGCTCAGAAGCAGAGCAGGGCTTTTGTAAAGCCAAGGCCGGGATTGCAAAACTCCCCCTCGGCTCAGATATTTGACTTCGGATATTCTTCGGGTTAAATAATTTTCTGAAACCACCAAAGGAAAGTCGATACTGCCAGAATCCAATTTGCGGCAAATTATTCCTTACAATACCGAGTGACCGCAAAAGATTCTGTTCTCATAGTTGCTCTGCCCAGGTCACTAATAAAGGGAAAAAACTTACGCTTTTTACTAGAGAAAAAATATCGAAATCAATATTAGCACTTCCTCTGTCTATGCGTGGACACCCAAAAGTAAAACCCAGAATCAGGCTTATCTGTATTAGATGCAGCAAACCATTTTGGGTCATTCCATATCTAAGCAAAAGTAGAAAATACTGCAGTTCCCCGTGTGCAATAAGACACATCGGCGCAAAAACAACCTCCCCCAAAGCTTCTAAGGGGAAGCCGGGTATAAGAAAGGATATCGACCCAAATATCAATTTTTATAGCACATGGGAAGCCAATATTGCACGGGTGTTCAATCTGGTCAGGATGAGGTGGCAATATGCACCTCGGATATTCGATTTGGGAGAGCACACATACAGACCGGATTTTTATCTATCAGACTTCGATACCTTCGTTGAGATAAAAAACTTTTTAGGCGAATACTCGTTGCAACGCGATAAACTTTTTAGAGAGAAATACCCAGATATTAAGTTAGATTTATTACTTAAAGATGACTATCTGGAAATAAAGTCAAACTACAAGGACTTGGTAGATAAGTGGGAGTATTGATATAATATACAATCGCCTGAATAAGCTGGGATGGCGGAGTGGTCAAACGCATCAGGCTGTAAACCTGACGGTCGGAAGACCTACCTAGGTTCGAATCCTAGTCCCAGCACACGAATCCTAGTCCCAGCACCAACTATTTCTCCGCAAATTCCGGTTGGGCCCAGTTAGCCATATAGATAGGCAGTTTTTCCTCGTCTACCAGTACCCCATCCCTAAAGGTCAATTTAATAAGTAAGCCTTCTCTGGTTTTCTCCGACCACATCTGGTCAAAGACAAAATTCCCCAGAGAATAATAAACCGGCTTTCCGTTGGTAGACTCGGAATCTTGAACCCAGTGGGGGTGGTGCCCGACAACGACATCGGCTCCCGCTTCAACCAGCCTCTTGGCCCATTCTCTCTGGAATTTATTGGCCTTATCTTCGTACTCTTCTCCCCAATGGACACCAACGACCAAAATTTCTACTTTCTTGTCCGAATCAGAAACCAATCTAAAATCTTCATCTTTTGGGGTTTTACCAACAAAGTTAAAGCCCAAAAACCCGAATTTGATTCCCTTTTTTTCCTTGACAACCAAATTCCCCAGTCCGACCGCTTCAATTCCTTCTTTTTTGAGAAATTCGACCGTTTTTTCTATTCCCTCTTTTCCATAATCTGCCGCATGATTATTGGCGAGAGTCACGACGTTGACTCCAGCTAATTTAAGGCCGGAGGTGAGTTTCGGGTCGGTACAGAATTTGAGACCGGTTGATGTCCTGGGACAATTTTCGATAATGGGATTTTCCAGATTAACGAAAACGAAATCCGCCTCGGCTAATCGACCGGCGACTTTCCTAAAAGGATATGCCGAGTCTTTTAAATCAAGGCTTTTGGTCATGACGGTTCTCCCCAGCATGACATCTCCCGCTAAGATAATCTCAACATCCCGAGCAAAGGCTTTTAAAGAAAATTCCTCATCTGAGGTTTTCTTAGGAATGGCGGTCAAATAAATAAGGAGGACCAAAAACGAAGCCGCCAAAACCAGCAAGAAAGCCTGCCTTCTTTCCATAACTAAAGTATAGCAACTATTTCTGGTATAATTTCCCTTGCGCCTAGGTAGTTTAGTGGTAAAACAAACCCTTGGTAAGGGTTAGACCGTGGGTCCGATTCCCACCCTAGGCTCCATCTTGTTCGAATAAGGCTCTTCGTGTAGAATATCCAGCGTATGGCTAAAAAGGGTGCACGAGAACTGGTTGCTTTAATTTGTTCCGTCTGTAAAAGTCAAAACTACATTACCGAGCGGAATAAGATCAACATGGAAACAAAAGGCAAAAAGGGATCAAAACTGGAGATTAAAAAGTACTGCAAAACCTGCAGGAAGTACCAGCTCCATAAAGAGACTTCTAAACTCAAATAAACTTCGTCCGAAAACCGATTTTAAGGTATAATATGCCTGTATTGTTTTTAGGGGTGTCGGTCAGTGGTAGGCCTGCAGACTCCAAATCTGCTAACGGGGGTTCGATTCCCTCCACCCCTGCAATTTCGTAACAGGGAGCGCTGCGCTGGTGAGCTCAAATCCGAAAGGACTTGTCCAACGAGGGCATTAAAAATCTTTTCGGTTTCTTGAGCTCAGTATTATTTTAACAAATCCTGAAATAATCCCGCAACACATAAAAATAAAAAAACTCAGTACTATGTTAAAATATACAAAGAATGACAGACGTCTTAACTAATTTAAGAAGAACAGATATCTTAAATTCCTCTGAGCTTCCGCGCAGTACTGCTCTTGTATCCTTACCAACTGTGGAAGTACCGGATATTGATGAAGAATTTCGTTCAAGAAGAGTAAGGTTAATTATGCATACAGATAATATGCGGATTCTTCTTTCAGCATTAGCATCTCTACCGCAATTTCCATTATTAAGAATAGAGGGTAGAAAAATAACAGATCAACAGTTTGAAGAATTAAAACGCCACCGTGTTTACCAATTTTATATGAATGGTAGAGTACAACGAGCTAGATTTTCAAATCAACAGGACGTTCTTGTCTATCTTCTTCCTAAGAGATTTAAATTTTGACCAGAATGAAGCAGGTAGATTACTAGAATTACCTTTTTCGCCATCAACTTTATCCGGAGAATTAGGCTTTAAGACTTTCTACTTTAACGCAAGAGAACTTGTAGATAGATGGCAGAGAGAAGGGGCAGTCAACGATTTTCTTCCACAATTAGGTGGTGTAAATGAATTCAAAATCGGATCAGATTCTCTTTCTCAAAGAGAATTGGAAGAAATAGCTGCAAGAATTGCCAGAAGATTTCAAGATGAACAAACGGTACTTTTTAATACTGCCAATGTGAATTTAAACTCGCTTACAAATTTAACTAATGCGAGTTCATATCAACCTCTAATCGTTTCTAAATTCCCGACACAAAACAATATTAAGTTTAGTGATAGTCTTTTTCCTAGAATTAAAGATAAAGTAATAATAAATAATAAGATTGATTTATTTCCTAAACAGCCTCTAATAAACAACGAAAAAATTTTTACTAAAAAATACTAATAGCATCTTTCTTGCTCGCCCAGAAGGACGAGTATTGTCCGCCTTCAGGCGGACACCGCTCGCGAAAAAAATAAAAAAGCGAGGCCGACTTGCGAAGCAAGGTTACTCTGGCCGAGCCGGAGCTGCGACATTAGCGGCGCGCGAGTTGCAGTCGAATTTTTCCGTACAGCACTGCCCAGTGGAAATCCTTTACGATCGGGTCGCCCTGGTTTAGGTACATGCATTATAATAAATTATGTTTGTAGCTTTTTTGGATGAATCTGGAGATCATAATTTAAAAACTATAGATTCAACATATCCAATCTTCACTTTAGCCGCTTGTATATTTGACTTCGATTATTATTTTGAAGGGGTTGAAAAAGAGTTAGACACCATTAAAGTTAAGCATTTTGGAACAAGAAAAGTTATTTTGCGATCGTACGATATTAGAAAACAAAAGGGCCAATTTAGATCTTTAGTAGACATAACAAAAAGAACTGCTTTTTACGAAGAACTAGATAAATTTATAGAAAATCTAGAATTTAAAATCATCGCGGCAGTTATAGACAAGTCTAAATTAAAGAGTAGCTATCGAACTCCAAGTGATCCATATAATTTATGCTTTCAATTCATAATGGAAAGACTTTGTATGTTCGTTGGGAGGAAAAATGAAAAAGTTGTCATGAGGATGGAATCCCGCGAAAGTCACAATGATAAAGTCTTGGCAGAAGATTATGAAAATTTTAAAAATAAAGGCAACACAATGATTAAACCAGAAGAAGTTAGAGAAAAACTGATTGATCTTTCGTTTAATCAAAAATCCCAAAATATTGGAGGTCATCAAATAGCTGACCTAGCCGCCTATCCAATCGGTATCCACATATTTCAACCAAAAAGAGATAATCCTGCGTTCCAAATTGTCGAGAAAAAATTTCACACAAGACTTGGGACTAGACAATATATTAATTACGGATTGAAGATATTTCCCTAAATTAAAATGGGGGCCCAGGAAAGCCCTAGTCCCCCAAGATAATATACCCATATTATACACATGTCCTGTCAAGTAAAACAATGAAGGGAGTACATTTAGCCTCTACAGATAAAACATTGTTCGCGCTGGGTGGGAGGGGCAAGAACAATATCTGGCACAAGCCAGATCAAAGCGCGCAAAAAAGCGGAGGCGAGGACGTTAGTCCGAGCCGGAGCTAAGACATTAGAGCGGTGCGTCAAATTGAGTTCGGATTTTTTGGTAGAGGCCCTGCCCAGTGGGAAATCCTTTGTGATTGGGTCGCCCCGTGCGGCGGGCGACAGGCACATTGTTATCGAAGTCCTTTTATTGGCTTGCGTATTTGCGTAGGATGGAAGAAGCTAGGGTTTGGTATGGAATACCTTCCTCAACTGCCTTTGCTTTTAATTTATAAAGAGTCTTTTCGGTTACTCTAAGATTGATATTCCTTGTTTTGTTGAGAGTGTTCTTGGCAGTTTCTTCCAGGGCTTTTTTGACTTTTTTAAAGTTTTTAACATGAACCAGTTTGCCTTCCCTAAAAGCTTTCTCAATTTCTAGTTCTTCTTTTGTTAAGTCAAAATATTTCATTTTTTAATCACCTTCTTTAGATATTTCCTAGTAGCCTCTCTACTCGGATATATAGTTTTCAAAAATATCTTTTTTTCATCTTCTACATAGGCAACAAAAAAGGCGGAGTCAACGTTAAGCTCCTATTTGAACTCGGAGAGAAGTATCAAGAACTTCAGCAAGTCTTTTGAGAAACGAAAGAGATGGAGTTGTTTTTGCTGTTTCAACCCTAGAAATAACTGATTGTTTAGTATTAAGCCTTCTGGCCAGTTCTTTTTGCGTTAATCCTCTTTTGATTCTTGCTTCGATAATAGATTTTGCGATCTGAAACTCAAGCCCGCTTTCTTTCAAAGCACGTCTTACTTCAGGATCTCTAAGAAGTTGTCTTTTGTGTGTTTTCCAGTCCATATTATAATTATAATATCACAAAATTGTGATATGTCAAGATTTCCTTGATTTATACTCTTTTAATCGAGTAATGGCAATTTTTACTTCTTTTTTAGGAGCTTTTTGACTCTTTTTGATAAATCCGTGAAGAATTAAAAATACCCTGCCTGAAGTTGCTACATAGAAAACTCTAATACTATCCCCGCCTAATATCCTTAATTCCCAAAGCTCGGTTCCCGTTACCTTTTTAACATGAGGTGAGCCTAGTTTAATTCCATATTCAGCCAATAAATCAAAGGTGTTCGAGACCTTTGATTTAGCTGTTGGACTCAGATTTTCGATGAAATCATAAACAGGAATATCGCCACCCAAACTTTCATAATAAACGATATTCCATTCGCCCCCTGACATTGCAGCTTCACTATACCCCATTTTGTTTTGTGGTGAAAATCGCACGCAAAAAAAGCGGAGGCGAGGCCGACTTGTGAAGCAAGGTTACTCTGACCGAGCCGGAGCTACGACGTTAGGGGGGCACGATTTGCGATCGAATTTTTCGGTATAACACTGCCCGTAGTGAGTTTGGAGAGCTTTTAAACTGAGGCCGCGTGCTTTTCTAACTTGCTGACTCTTTTTTCTAAACCATCGAACTCTTCAATTGTTGGAGAATCATCTTCTAAATTGGCCAACTGCAAGCCTAACTTATCAATTCTTTCTGTTAATCTTAATTCTGTCTTTTTCGCTTCTTCTTTAACTCCTTTTATATCCTTCCTTATTAAAGTTTGACCGTCCAGTATAGACTGAAGCATTTTTGTGTCAGATATAGACCAATTATTAAACTTCACTTGGGAAAAGTAAAGAGTAAAAAATCGCGCGCAAAAAAAGCGGAGGCGAGGATGTCAGTTCTTCGCAATTATTTTTTGCGTGTGCGATTTTTTGAGATTGAAAGGCCCGCCGTATACTTCTCAAGAGGAATCACTTTCACATCCGATATTTTCGTTTGATGCTTGGGATTATCAGTAACTAAAACTGCACCTTCCTGTTGAGCTAAGGCTACAAAGCTAGCGTCGTAGTAAGTAAAAGCAGTTACGTTATTCTGCCTAGCTTGATATGCCATCTGATATGTTAAATTTGCTAAGTCTTCTGTTTCAGGCACAAATTGTACCGGCAAGCTATAAACGGTGCCCAAACTTTGGAATGCTTGAGGTGTCGTTAATCCTTTCTTTAATATCGCATTTCCAATCTCATATTTTGCCAACTCAGGAGCTAATAGCTGCACCTTTTCTGCTTGAACATCGCTCAGGAGTTTATCTGCCTTATCTAAATGGGATTCATTATCCTTACTAACCCATTTCACTATGACCGAGCTATCAGGAATAACTTTTACCACCTTATCTTCTACTCTCCCTATCTGCCGCTATAAATCTAGATAGACTTCCAGCGTATGTTCCTTTATGGGAACGTGCCAGTTCAATATTCCTCCACAATTTATTCCAATCAACCCTTTTTTTGTCAGCAGCATGGGGTTTAATAATTATTTTATCTACACCTACTTGGGCTACTGTAACCACAGATCCGGGAGCCGTCCATTCAAGTCTATCTCTTATAGATTCGGGTATAGTTAATTGTCCTCGATTTCTTACAATAGTCGTGGTTTGCAATTGCATAATCTGAAAATCAGATTATCAGAAATCTTTAATAATGTCAAGTGTTGACTTTTGATTTAAACCCTTCTATTATCTGGCCAAGTGGAAGAAGAACAGGTTAACCCCGCCCCTGAATCTCCCGAACCGGCCAATCAGGAACTCTCTGGTATGAATAAGCTCCTGCTCCCACTTTTTATCATTCTTCTCCTCGTGATTGGGGCCGGAGCCTTCTTTATAGGAAGCCAGAAAGTCCGCCAGACGCCAGCTCCTTCCACCACACCCTTGATGTCCCCCGAAGCAAGTGTTGAACCGAGCCCAACAGGTTCACCGACGGCAACTCCGAAAGCAACAAAAACACCAACTCCCACTCCGACACCAACCCCTACCCCGACTCCTATCAGCCAAACGATGACTTTAAATTCGACCAGTTCGCTTGATGGTTTTAGGTCAAACAATGGCGGTGGGAACTACACATCGGATATTAGAGCCGGCAATGGGTCCATGGTTGGAAGTCCCTCGTTTGAATTGGTATCTAGGGGGTTTGTAAGTTTTGATATTCCATCTTCTTTAAATGGAAAAACAATTGAAAAAGTAACTCTGAGAATGTATCAGCGGAGCGTTTCAGGAACCCCTTATGCAGGATCAAATAGCTTAGTCGTTGACCATATAGACTATAGTAATTCATTAGAAGGGGCAGACTACGACAAAAGTCCAATAGCTTCCAATATAAGAACTCTGACTTCTAACGCTGCGGTTGAATGGAAGGATTTAGACATAACAAGTAGGTTTAATAATGACCTAACAAATTCCAGGTCTCGATCACAATATAGAATTAAATTTTCAACAGAAACAGACGGAGACGGATCTGAAGATTTTGTTTATTTTGACTCGGCTAATTCCGGATACAACACTAACACTCCCCAGCTTGTAGTTAAATACCACTAACCCTTATTTTAGTCTTGCTAGATGGGCATCAACCATCATCGCCACAAGCCCTTTAAAGGTCACTCTGGGCCTCCAGCCAAGTACTCTCTTTGCTTTGGAGGAGTCGGCAATTAAAGGACCGGTTTCTGTTGGCCTGACAAATCTGGGGTCAACATAGATATACTTTTGGTAGTCGAGTCCGGCATATCCGAATGCCTCCTCACAAAGTTCTCTAATGGTGTGGGTTTCTCCGGTGCCAATGACAAAATCGTCGGGTTTAGGCTGCTGCAGAATTAACCACATCGCTTCGACAAAATCTCCGGCAAATCCCCAATCCCTTTTGGCATCAAGATTCCCAAGAGCCACTTTTCCGTTTTTGACTATTGGTTCTCCCTCTTCGTTTAAGTGTTCCGAGTTTTTTATCCCCAATTTGGCGCAGGCCACCCCGTAGGTAACTTTTTGGGTGACGAAATTCATGTGCCTTCGAGGTGATTCGTGGTTAAATAGAATTCCGGTTGAGGCAAACATTTTGTAGCTGGCTCTATAGATTTTGGTCATGTTGTGGGCATAAAGCTTAGAGGCGGCATACGGATTTGCCGGATTAAAAGGTGTCTCTTCATTCTGTGGTATTTCTTTTACCCAGCCAAACATTTCGCTTGAGGATGCCTGATAAAACTTTGTCTTGGGGACAATGTCGAGGGCCGCGTCGAGGACTCGGTGGGCTCCTATCGCCGTGATTTCGGCCGTATGGATGGGTTGCCTAAAGGATTCGGCCGGGTGGGATTGGGAGGCAAGGTTATAAACCTCGTCCGGTTTAACCGCTTGAATCGCTTCTCTTAACGAAACCGGGTCAAGAAGGTCTGCCTGAATAAGGTTTAGTTCATCCTGGATGCGGGCGATATTGGGATAAAGCATGTGGCTGGACCTTCGAACCAGACCGGCCACCTCATACCCTTTTTTAAGAAGAAATTCAGCCAAGTACGAGCCGTCTTGACCCGTAAGGCCCGTTATGAGGGCAACCTTTTTCTTCTTTGTCCTTCCCTTTGGCATTATGCTCGATATCATAACATTAAATTCAAATTTATTCAAAAAACCTCTTTTTTGGCGTTGACTCATCTGTTACAATACGCTAGGTGATTGATATGGTGAAAGCTATTTCATATTGGAAGGGGGCGAATCTAAATGTTCGTCGTCAAAAAGAAAAGAGGCGAGACGGAAGACAGGCTCATAGCTCGTTTCAGGAAGAAAACCCTAAACGAGGGAATCCTTTTGGAGCTTAGAGAGAGGGAGCGCTACAAAAAGCCCGCGGAAAGACGAAAAGAAAAGAAGTACCGTTTAGAGTACCTTCGGGAGATGGAGAAGAAAAGAAACTATTAAACAAAATCTTTTCGGTGATATCTGGTAATGCCGTATTTCTTGATGGCCAACTGGTGAGCCTTGGTGCCATAACCTTTATTTCTGCCCCAGCCGTATTTTTTAAATTTCGGTTTTTTACCAAGCTTTAGCATTATTCTGTCTCGGTAAACCTTGGCAATCATCGAGGCGGCCGCAATGCTTAGGGACTTTTCGTCTCCGGCAACTATCGCCATTTGTCTGCCTTTGGGATTTCCCCTGACATACGGTATAAAAAAGGCATCTATGAGTAAATAATCTATACTTTTTCCAAGCCTTTTTCTCGCTTCCGAGACAGACTTTCGAAAGGCCGTCTTGGTCGCTTTCGCCATTCCCAGACGATTGATAACTGATGTCGAGACCTCGCCTACTCCCCAACTGGTAGCATTTTCCTTAATCCATTTGGCTCCTTTTTCTCTTTGTCTCGGAGTTATTTTTTTGGATCCGAAACGCTTCCAAAGTTTTTTCTCTACTCTAAAATTAGGTCTTTTTGCCTGCCGTTGCATTTGTTTTTCTTAGCTGTCTTACGGAAAGTTCTATTCTTCGTTTAGTCTCTGGAAACGCCCCTCGCATAATTAAATCCTTAACCAAAGGTTTAGAAAATAATTCATCTGCTTTTTCGTTGCCAAGTATTTCTCTATTAGCCTTTTTCCTTTCCTCTTCACAGCCGACGATATTGATAGCCGCCCAGCGCGCACTTCGAAGATAAGGATTGACCTTGGGTTTAGAAAGATGCTCCCTGACTGTATATGCAATTGCATCAAAAAGTGCCATTCTTTCGACTTTTGAAACCCCCGTTCTGGGATTGGTAAACGCAGGGTGATTTTCCAGAACAAATTCTAATTGTCTTGCCGTAAGTTCAAATCTCCATTTGTGAAACTGCCTTTAGCCAATTGGCACGGTCACTTATGTCCGGCTGAGTGGCCGCCCTTAAGTAGGCAACGGCTTCTCTTTTTCTTTTGTCTTTTGGGTCGTAAAGACCAGCCTCCTCTAAAAATCTTCCAGTTTCTGCGTCAAGCATTACAAGATCTTCCTTCTCGGCACCGGCTACCTCTCCCCACCCAAGGTGTCCAAGAATGTCCTTTTGCTGCTCTATCGCATCCTCCATAGTCTTAACCGTACTTATCATTTGTTCCCTTACGTCCCTGTCTTCGGGAAGATTGGTAGGGAATTGAATTTCTCCAAGAGGAGTGCATTTTACATCTCCTGACCTACCGGAACCGGAAAGGGTTTTTTGATCTAAAAAGTCACGGTATTTGGCCGTATCTTCAAAGATGATTGCGGCTCTCTCTTGCCCCGCCTTGACTCTTTCCTCACCTTTTTCTTCGATATAAGCCCTTAATACTAATATTTTGGAGGCTGCTGGATCTGGGGATGGTGCCGCCTGCCCGTTGCCTCTTTCGGGATGAATTGGCCCCCCGATTCTTTCTGGATTTCCCATATTGAGTGGGACTATTATACAACTTGCTTGTTAATTTGACCTACTTTTGTTACAATTTCTGCGTGAAGCAAGTTTTAGCCTATTTAAGCGAGGTAAGGCTTGAGCTCTCCAAAGTAACCTGGCCAAAACGAAACGACGTAATAAAGTTAACTTTGATTGTCTTTATTATTTCGGGGATTGTCGGTGCCTATACAGGCGCTTTGGATTATATTTTTACAAAACTTTTGGAGTTTTTTGTCGCCAGATAGATTAATGGATACTAACGAAACAGCCGTTAACGAGCGGGGAACCGGGAAGAAAAAAATCCCCGGCCACATCGTCATTGGCGAGAGCCAAGACCCCAATGCCAAATGGTACGTGGTTCATACCGCTTCCGGCCATGAGGTCAGGGTTTCGGAAACCCTCAGACAAAGGGTCGAGACCATGGCTTTAACCGGCAAAATCTTCGAGCTTCTGGTGCCAACCCAAGACAGAGTCATCATCAGGGGCGGCAAAAAGGCCACGGTCAAAGAGAAAATCTTCCCGGGGTACTTACTCGTCAAGATGATTTTGGACGACCCCACCTGGCTGGCCGTCAGAACCACGCCTGGAATCACCGGCTTCGTGGGTGCGGGGAATAAGCCGACGCCTTTATCCGACGAGGAAGTTACCAACATTCAAAAGTTCGTCTCGGCCCCGGCCCCCAGATTTAAAACCAAATTCTCGGTGGGAGAAGCCGTCAAAATTACCGACGGACCCTTCGCCGATTTCTTGGGAACCATCCACGAAATGGACGAAGAAAAGGGTAAAGTCAAAGTTTTGGTCTCGATTTTCGGAAGAGAAACCCCGGTTGAGCTTGATTTCCTGCAAATAGCTAAGGTTTAAGGCTTCTGAAAAACTAAGGAGTAAGCGTCTCTGGTAAGGCTATCGGGAAGGTATTTTAAAATGTCCCCAATCTCGAGGACCGAATAAACATCCCGTCCTAAATGCTCTTCCTTCTTTTTAAACCCGGCGCTGATAAAATTTCTTTCGAGTTCTTTCTTATTAGGAGGAGTCGCAATTTCAACAATAATCACGTATCCTCCGCTTCGACAGACTCTAAACCACTCGTTGGCCATTCCCTGGGGTATCTGCTCGATTTCTCTTGTTCCCGGCAGGGCCGAAAGGTATCCATGAGCTCCGAACAAATCCTTGGCGAAAATTGTACCGACGCTTGCCTCTTTTAGGGGAAGTGCCGTTCCATTGCCTTGGATAACCTCGGGGCTTGCGGCTTTTTTGAGTTCTTTTGCCCAAACCCCTCTTTTTTCCAAATAGACGATTTTATCCGAAGGTAAAAGGTCTTTCCTCAAATATTCCACTAAGGGGAAAGTACGGGGGCCTATCTCAAGAGAAATGTCTTCCATAAGAGTTTAATCAATTCCGAATAGCCTTTTCCAGAGAGGCTTTTTAGGAGCCGGCATGCCTTCAACGACGACTTTGGTGACGTCGGCGACCCTTTTGCCTTCGACAGAAGTCGTTAGGTCAATTCTTACCCCTCGTTCGGCCGCCCTCTGAAGCTTGCCAATGGGAATATCCGTAACATTGACTCCTTTTTTGGGTCCCCTAAGCCAATCAGCTCTTTCTGGTCCTGCCCCCTGACCTTCTGACATCCTTTACTTATAACATAACCAAGGGTATAATTTCACTACCTCGTCCTTCGACAAACTCAGGATGAGGGAGATACCGAAAGTATCGAAAGGCCTTTAGTCTTCTCGATACTTCGTTTAAAGCAAACGTCCATATCTAAAATGGCCGCCAGAAAAGTTAAAACAGTCATTAAAGTCAATCTTCCTGCCGGGGAAGCAACTCCGGCTCCACCCCTTGGCCCGGCCTTGGGACAACACGGGGTGGCTATTATGGATTTTGTCAAGGCTTATAACGAGGCAACCGCCAAAATGAAGGGTAACACCGTCCCGGCCGTCATCACTGTCTATGAAGACCGCTCTTTCAATTTTGAAATCAAAAAAGCCCCGGTGGCCGATATGATTAAAAAAGAACTCGGGATAGAAAAAGGCTCAGGAACAACTCCCAAGGAAATTGCCGGGACACTCAACAAACTCCAGCTTGAGAAAATCGCCAAAGAGAAGCTGGATGACTTAAATACCAAAGATTTGGAGGCGGCCGTCAAAATCGTCGCCGGCACAGCCAGGTCAATGGGAGTAAAAGTCGAAGAATAATTTTGCCAAAATGGGAAAAACAAAAACAGCCTTCGTGGGCGAAACGCTCGAAGAAAAACCAAAAAAACAAAGAAAGGAAGAGCCGAAAAAAGTTCATATTTCTGGCCTAAAAGGCGGTCAACGAATAAAAGTCGTTGAAGCCGAACTCCCTACCGAAGGCAAGGAAGAGAAAACCGAAGGTCCCGAGCGACCGAAAGGAGTCGAGGGAAAGGCCAAGGGGCCCAAAGTAAGAAGCAAAAAATATCAGGAAGCCAAAGCCAAGATTACGGCGGGCCAGCTCTATCCCCTGCCCGAGGTCATCAAACTGGTCAAGGAAACTTCGTATTCGAAATTCGACGGCACGGTTGAGCTCCATTTGGTCGTTAAAAAGGTGGGAACGACGGCTAAGGTCTCCCTACCCCACTCGGCCGGTAAAGAGAAAAAAATCGAAATTGCATCGGACGAAACGATCAAGAAACTGGAAGCAGGAAAAATCGATTTTGACATCCTCTTGGCCACGGCCGAGATGATGCCGAAGCTTATCCCCTTTGCCAAAGTCTTGGGGCCCAAGGGCCTGATGCCCAATCCCAAAAACGGAACCCTTCTAACCGATATCAAAAAGGCCAAATCATTCTCCGCCGCTACCTTAAACCTCAAAACCGAAAAGGAAGCGCCGCTGATTCATACCGTGGTCGGCAAAGTAAGCCAGAACGATAAAGAATTAATGGAAAACGCCGAAGCTATCCTAAACGCCCTCGGCGGCTCAAAACAAATACTTAAAGGGTATATGAAAGCCACCATGGGTCCGTCTGTGAAAATTGACATCTCTAGTTAAGATTATGCTGAAATGAAAAATTAGCCGACTTCTTAACTCGTTCTTGTTTTTTGGCAAATCTTTTGTTATATTAATCTTTGTCCGAAGACAGCACGCACCATAAAGGCGTAAGCCGTGCCGAGGAATATGAAAAAACAAGAAAAAATCTTCTTTGTCGAAAACCTCACCGAAGAGTTAAGGTCGGCCAAAAGCGTCGTGCTTATTAATTATGCAGGCCTTTCCGTTAAAGCCCAACAGGAACTCAAGGCCCGATTAAAAGAGGTCGGAGCAAAAATGCTGGTGGTTAAAAATACCCTTCTTAAAAGGGCGGGTGAGGCGGCAAGGGTCGATACGGAAATCCTCTCAGATACCGTCCTGACGGGACAGACCGCCTTGGTTATTGCCGAAAATGATTCCATGGCTCCTCTTGGCGTTTTGGGTAAATTTGCCAAAGAATTCGTCAGCGCCGCTGGTGACTCTGTGCCCCAATTTAAGGTGGGACTGGTTGATGGTTCGTTCCAAGACACCGAAGCTCTCAAAAAACTCTCCGCCCTCCCGGGCAAGGATGCCCTTTTGGGTCAACTATTGGGAGCACTGATGTCGCCTTCCTACGGGCTGGTGGGAACCTTAAACGCCAATATGCAAAAACTTCTTTTTGTTCTTACGTCGAAAGCGGGGTGATATTTATGGCAGAAGAAAAGAAAAAAACAAATAAAAAAATAGGAGAGTTGGTAGAAGAAATCGGAAAACTATCTGTTTTGGAACTTTCCGAGCTGGTTAGTGCGCTTCAAGATAAACTTGGAGTATCGGCTATGCCGGTGGCGGCAGCGCCCGCCCCAGCTCCAGCCGGAGAAACTACCGGTAGCGAAGCCGCGCCGGCAGCAGGGGGCGGAGTGCAAACCGTCGTTATGACCAATGCCGGAGCAAATAAAATCGCGGTCATTAAGGCATTAAGGGAAATTAATCAAAATCTTACCCTGATGGATGCTAAAAATATGACCGAGGCTGTCCCCGCCGAAATTTTAAAAGACGCAAAAGCTGAAGATGCTAAGAGTGCAGAAGAAAAACTAAAAGCAGCGGGAGCAACGGTAGAGCTTAAATAACTTTTTCTTTAAAATTCTTAACCAGTTCTTTCAAAAAGGCATCTCTTGCTTTCATTTCCCATTTGGGAAAACCAATCTGGTCGTTAATTTCAAATATTTTTGGCACTCCGTCTTTGCCTATTCCAAAATCAAGGCTATATGCGGGATTGTCGTAAGCAATATAAAATTTCTCCGCAATCTCTCCAACAATCTTTTTAATGCTTTCAGGAACTTTCGAATAATCAACTTCTGTCAAAATTCCACCCTGGGCGGCATTGGCCATAAAACTTCCTTTCTCGGGAACCCGAACATGCGACCAAACGGTCTTCTTATTAACTATGGCGACGCGCAAATCGTGGAGCCCGTTGGTTATTTTGGGAATTCCCCTCGAAGTGTCTGCGAATTCTTGGGCTAGATAGTGTTTGTACTTTTTCTTAAACTTGAAATTTATCGCTTTCTCTTTAGGGCCGATAAAAACCCCTAGCCCTTTTAGTCCATTGTACGGCTTTAAAACAATCCATTGGGTACGAATTTTTGGAAGAATACTAGCTAAATCCTCCTCTTTTTCAACCCAAAAAGTTTCGGGCATATATTCTCCAATCTCTTGATAAGCCTTCCATTTGTCCCAACAAAGAATTTTAAAGTCTCTTCTATTAACCCAAATAACGCTTTCGTCATCTTCGGGCGGGAATTTATCCCCGGCACTTCTATCATAAACCAGGTCGATCTTAACCAGTGTTTTAATTTTTTCGAATTTACCTTTAGAAAATTTCCAAGACCCGGCAAATATTCCGCTTCCCCTGTAAGTCTTTCTGGTTAAAACATAAACCCCCCAACCTTTTTTTTGACAAAGATCTAAAAAACGAATGTAAACCGGAAGTTTTACACCGATATGACCTAGTGGAGAATTTCCCTTAAATTCCTTGGAGAAGACAATACCGACTCTAAAGATTGCCACTTATTTTTCCGCCTCTTTTCCTAAATATCTGGCAATTTCGTCTATTTCCGGAGAGAGATTTGTATCATAAGTAAGTCCCGGCCCGCGGTTGACTTCGACCAAAAACGTCTTGCCTGTCCCCTTTTCGACCGCAATATCCACCCCGGCTATCTGCAGACTTAAAAAAGACGCGGCCGCCACGGTCAGTCTTGAAATGCTATCGGGAATTTTGGCTATTGGAAGAAACTCCTCGTCTGCCCCAAGGGCAATATTGTGCCTAAATTCTCCTTTTGCCGTAATTATCTTCCTTTCCCAAACCCCGGCTTTTTCCCCCAAAACCAATACCCTGTATTCGTCTTTTATGGCAACATATTTCTGAAACATATACTTGTTTTCTCCGCTCCGACTATCCGTAAGAGGAAGTTTTCCGAAGTCTTCTTTTGACTCTATCAGGTGAACTCCCTTGCCTCTTTGCAGCGAAAGCTCCTTGGCCACCAGGGGAAACCCCAATTTTTTGATAATTTTACCCTGGTATTTTTCAATATTTGTCTGCCAAACATAAATCGTGGGAAAGACGGGAAGGCCTGCCATTGCCAGCTTTAAAACAGATGTAAACTTACTTCCAAGTGGGCCGATTTCACTCCATGAAGTATCTATATATTTAATCCGCCGCTCCCTAAGGTAACAGGCCAGGGTTGCCGCCACGCCCGAAAATTTATCTCCGGCCCGCCTAAAATACACCAAATCAAAATCCCCAATCGGCATATCTTCTATTTCGACGGTAATCCTTCCGGGTTCTATCTCGAAATATAAATCCGAAAATCTGGCCAATACTATCCGGATACCTTTTCCGGCAAGCCTTTGGGCAACTAGCTCGGCAAAAAGTTCTTTTTTGGGCCCTATTTTGTCAACCAAAATTAATATTTTTTTCATGATCAATCTGCCTTGACTAAAAACCCCTTGAGATCTTTCCGTCCAATTATAAGCGGTGTTCTTAATGGAACTCTGTTCGCTACGTTGGCAATCGTGCTTATTTTCCTACCCGCCAAATAAAAATTCAAACTAATGACTCTTCTTTTTTCCTTTCCCAGCGAGCTTTTATAAAACTTCGTCCATAAGACGTTGCTTTTGTTTAGAAGTCCCGATTTTTCGGCCAAATCCCTATCTATCGATGTCTTCCAGGCACCCGTATCAACCTTTGCTTCAAGAAAAACCCCGTGTCCATTTCCGGTAATGACTTTTACGTTTTCCCAAACGCTTATCGTCTTTATTCCTTCTTCTGCTTTCACCCTATCCGCAAACCGCTCGGCAAAGAGCGCTTTGGCGATTTTTACTCCGTGCTCGGCGTCTCTGACTTCCAAATCCTCAACCCGCTCAACGCGCTTTTTTAATCCGGACATGTTTGCAAGCTGTATCGTTAGACCCGGCTGGGCATTTAACTCCAAAACCATCGGCCCTTTGGTCGGATGCAAAACCATATCAACCCCCAGATAACCCATTGTTGAAGCAATTTGCGCGGAGACCGCAGTTTCCAAAATTTTGGTCCAGTCTGGAATTTTTATTCCGTGAAGTTTACGATTGGTCCCGGGTTTTAGCCTGATTTGCTCCCCATGCCAAATTGCTTTAGTGGTTATTCCCGTGGCAATGTCAACACCCACCCCAATTGCTCCCTGATGAAGATTGGCCCTGCCTCCCGATTCTTTGGTAGGCAGCCTAAGCATGGCCATGACGGGAACTTTGTTAAAAACAATAATTCTAATGTCCGGTGTTCCCCTGTAGGCGTATTTTCTAAAAGCTTTGTGGCGCCCGACGTATTCCTGAAGAAAAGCCGCATCCGGAATATTGCCCAGACTGTAGGCCCCCTCCAGAACATCGAAGACATGAAGCTTGAGGTCTTCAATCGTTACCCTTTCTCTCTGGGTGGTAATCCAGCCGTGCCCGTCGTTAGCCCTTTTTTTGACAACAATAATCCCCTCGCCGCCAAGACCGCGGGAGGGCTTAAGCGCGAAGGCGCCCGGAAGAGCCTCCCAATCAAACTCCGAAATGTCGTTTGAACGCTTAAACTTTTTATATATTTCGGGGCTGGGAATTCCAGCTTTTTTCATGACCTGTGAGGTACGAAGTTTTGAGTCGGCTATTTTTTTGCCACGAAAGGTGTTGTATTTGTAAGAATAAAGCTGGGTACGGGCATTAAGTCCCAAGATTGAGGTTAGTTTCATGACGATGAAATTATTTTCCTAAATTTCCAAAGCTCCATCAGGCGAAGTCCTGCGTATTTACCCAACAGGAAGTTGAAGATAAAAAGGGAACCAAGTAAAATTTCCGGGTTAAGAAGAGCGAACTCATGAACGGGTTTTAAGGTAAGAAAAATGAAGGAGACCAAAGCCAAGATTAATGTTTCGGTCGTTAAATTCACGGCAATTTTGGCACTTTTTCCGAGCTGAACTCTGCTAAAGTCTTCGGCCAAAAGAATTAATACCAATACCGGAAAAATCGAAATATTGGAAAGACTTGAATTATTTATAACCGGAGCTAAAAATAATATCCCCAGCACCGATACCGCCACCCACCAAAGAAGAAGCGCCATCCTTGGTAAGTACTGAAGTTTGATTTTCAGGCGTCTAAGGGAGAATCTGACAAGCATCGAAATGGTGACGATGACCAGAAAAAGCCCGATGCCGACAACCGGTCCGATGGCTACAAAAGTTACCGCCAATGCCGCCGGCAAAAAAATTCCAAAACCCCTAATTCCGATAATGTGTCTGGCAGCGGCAATAACCGAAGCAACAACCGGAAGAAGCAGCAAAAGAACGATGGTATTGGCCGGGACTCCGGCGTCAACCGCCGAGCGAATTGCGTATTTAATTGGATTTAACGGCCAAACGGGGCCCAATTTTTGCTCCTCAAGCAGTTTTTCCAAGGGCCCCAGGGTTTCTTCGGTTTTTTGGGTTATATCAGGCCTTGGGGTAGGCTCGGCTGTTGGGCTGGGTATGGCACTCGCAGTGGCCGTCGGCGAGGGCGAAGGTGTCTTAGCCAACAAAGAAACCGGTTTTATCAAAAAGCCTCCCAAAACCAATAAAAATATAAGAAAAAGTTTACGCATGGGATAAATTAGTCGGCAGCGCATATTATACAATTTTTGCCCTGTCAAAGTATAATCTCTCCAAAAATCTATAGGCCTTTATATATGTTAAACTTACAAACAACTTCAGTACCATGATGTTTTTTACCTAATAAGGTGTTAAGAAGCTCATTTTTTGTTTCACCATTAATAATAATTGAAGTGATATCCTTCTTAGCCAAAACTAAAGATTCTAAAACCTTGTGAGCCATGCCACCGGTAACATCTGTTGATTTTGAGCCACCTAAAGCTTTTTTTATTCGGGGAAAATTTTTCGAGGTGATTTCGGCAATTGTTTTTCCCCTTTCGTCATATACCCCATCTGTATCTCCGCACTGGATAACTTTCACTTTTGAGTAATTTTTAGATAGCTTTTTGGCTAAGATGTCAAGAGTCTTTTCGCCAGAATAGATAGTAAAGCCTTTCTTGAAATCAAAAATCACATCTCCATAAACAATGGGAACTAAATTTAACTCCAAAGCTCTTTTAATCGGCTTTATAAAAACATCCTCAAGCTTATCCGAACTGGAATAAATAAAACTAACCGGAGAAAAACTAAAGACATTCATACCCACCCCAAGAAACTCTTTTAAAACAATCCTATTTATATCTACCGCTACGTTGGACACTTGACAAAGCCCTTTAGTGCTATTTTTATTTATTAAACCCAATTGAGTTTGATATTTCGATGCAAGCGTGTGGCCGAAAGAACCGCTTCCATGGCCCAAAATCAAATCAGTATCAGGCAATAATTTCTTCGCCCCTTTGATTTCAAGAGCCAGTCTTTTGATAATTTTAGGCTTGGCCGTAAACGGCTTTGTTTTATCAGTAATAACACTTCCACCGAGTTTAATTAAAATAAGTTTCTTCATATAATTCTTGCTCCGTTAGAAGGTCTATTGAAAATCGTAAACAACACTTCCGACAAAAACCCAAGATTCCGGCGGACTCTAGGCCCATCTTCTTCTAAACATATAACATGGACATTAGAACCGGCATCCATCGTAAAATAGGCACGAATTCCTTTTTCCCTCATCTTAAAAACCGCCTCCATAACTTCAAGGGTGCCTTTATTCCAATAAAAAATTGGTGGCTTTGAGGTCATGGCCGTTACATGTAAGCTTATTGCCTCCTCCTCGAGTAACCTACCAAATTCCTTAAATTGCCGCTCTAGAAGTGTCCTTCTTAATCTGGAGATTCTTTCCTTAAGCTCAAGTAGTCTTGTTTTAAAATACGGGCTAGTGACAGCTGCCTGATGTCCTTCGGTAGAACTTGCTTTTTTCTTTCCTTTATCAACCACGGCCACAATATCGACCAGATTCCAATAATCAGGCTTTGCCAATTGAACAGCATAAGAGGTCTTGTTATCTTTTCCTTTTTTCCATTCTGCAAAACCATCTACAACCGAGCGACAGGCCGAACCGGAACCTAAACGGGCAAGGGTTGACAACTCTCTTTGGGAAAGTTTAAGGCCAATCGCTTTACTCCCAGCCAGAGCCAAAGCGGAAAAGGCTGAAGCTGAAGAAGCAATCCCGGCATCTGAAGGAAAATTGTTCTTCGAAACAACCTTGGCAAAGAGTCTCTTTTTGGCTTTCTTTCGAATTAGATCAAGAATTTTTACCACCCTTGTCTTTTTCTCCCCTTCAACTTCTTTACTATCAATAAAAATCCTGTCTTTATTAAATCGAGGGTCAAACTCAACTTCTGTGGTTGTATGACAACCGCTTAAATTCATAGAGATCGAATTATTAAAAGGAAGATTGATCTTTGGGTCCTTTTTGCCCCAGTATTTAATAAAGGCAATATTGGCAGGCGAAACTGCGGCGGCTTTATATTTCTTTTTCAACCCTGACTCCCTCCTCTCCCAATCTTACAGAAAGAATATCCAGGTTTCTATCTTCTGCAAATTTAATAATCTTTTCTTCGTCTGGATGACGAATTAAAATCATACCCGATCCGTCCTTTTTACCCCCTGCTCCCGTGATTTTTGCCCCGGCTCCAATTCTTTCGAACACTCTAATTATTTTTCTTGCCTTTTGAGAAACAACACCCAACTGTTCTAAATATCTTTCGTTTTCTTTAAAAATGCCAACCAGCGAAGATTTTTCTTCTTCCAAGATATACCTTAAAAGGGATTTGGTCGTGTTTGCTATTGCTTCTAACAATTTCTTGACTCCCTCCGGGTTCTTTTTATATCTTTCTGCCACCAAAGACACCATCTCACCCGTTGTCTCAATTGGTTTCCCTGTATTTACCAAAAAGATTCTCCCCAATCTCCTTTTAGGTTTAACCGGAAAGAAGATTTTGAAATTTTCAGCTTCTTTTCTATACCACAAAAATCCTCCATAGGTAGCGATTGTGTTATCGCCTCCGCTGGGATTGCCGTGCTGTTTTTTCTCAATCTCATAACCAATCTCGTTAATCTTTTTTAAATCCCAAGGTAGCCGGGTAAGTTTATAAAAGGCTCCGACTAAAGCAACTGAGAGGGCGGCCGATGAGCCCATGCCAGACCCGATTGGAAGGCGAGAATCTATCTTTATTCTTAAAGCGCCGGGGTTAATTCCGGTAAGCCCTATCGTTCTTTTTAGTGCGTATTTAAGAAGACCGCTTTTGGGAAGAGATATCGGTTTTACTCTTTTACCAGCTTTATCAAGTTCAATCGAAATTCTTTTGTCAACGGCAGCCAGGATGGCCGGATATCCGTAGACAACGGCGTGTTCTCCAGAAAGGATTACCTTACCAGGAGCAGAAACTTTAACCATTCGCGGCTTCATCACCTTTCAACGTTGTATCTATAATTGAAAGGAGTTTATCCAAATCTTTCTCGTCCAAAACTACTGACCCATCCGCTAACTTACCCCACCATTCCCTTCTTTCATCAGACTCCGGCAACAATGTCGATCTAGGTACAAAGACAGGCCTTTCGGCTGTTCCTATGTTTATAAGATGATCATTTACGCTCATGTTATTTGCCCTCTCTTTTTTCGTAGGCAATAAACTCCTGCATTGTAGCCAAATGTTCCTCTGGCTTCAAGTCCCCATCTTCGTTGCCCAGAGATTGCCCGTGCCTGACCAAATAAACTTTCATTGGAGAATTGTAACACGGTTATTCGGTCTTTTCCTGCATGCCCAGAAGCCAGAGGACGGCTTCCTTTTTGTATCGACGGTCGCCTCGGGAGTTAATCCTAATCGCCGGCAGCTTTCCCCTTTTTCCCCATCTTTTGATGGTCAAGGGAGAGACCCTAAGAAGCTCGGATACTTCACGCACGGTGAGTAAGTCGGGAAGGTCTTCTAGTCTGACTCTCTTTTTTGGCTTCTCGTCCATATTTAATCCAATTTGACTTTATTTGATGTAGTCCCAAGCCTGTCGAGGGACTTTCTTAATCACAAGATATCAAAGGGGTTCAGGGGTGTCAAGGGGTATTTAGCTTGTAAAAAAAGACTCTTAAGGGAAAAATTGGGAAAGCGGTCAAAACCCTCCTAAGCCTCCAGGGTTCAATGATTAACCTCCAGACCCACTCAAGGCCGAAATCTTCCATCCAGGCAGGTGGAAGTTTGGCATCGCCGGAAAAATACCTGAAAGTGCCGCCGACGACCATTGCCCCCCCCACGTCGAGCGAGACAAGCCACCTCATGAGCCATTTTTCCTGCTTAGAAGCGCCAAAACCGACAAAAAGGATGTCTGGTTTAAATTCGTTGATCTCCCTTAGGACGTTCTTTTCGATTTCTTTATCGTTTTCTCTCTTGGGTCTGGCGCAGGCATCAAGTATCGGCCCTTGAGAAAAGGCAATTCTCACCCGTTTGAAGCTTCTTCTAAGTTTCTCGCCGGCGCCCCTTGCTTCCCCTTTTTCTCCTCCCAGGAAAAACACCCGCCAGCCCTTTTTGTTGGCTAATTTAAGAAGTTCCAGAAAAAGCTTCCTCCCTTTAATCGTGGGTAGGACTTCTTGGACCCAGCTTCTGGCCAAAAACGTCGCCAGACCCACCCAAAGCCCCTGAAAAAAACAAACGGGAGCCCTGAATAAGACGTTTCTAGGTGCGGGAAGGCTCAAAAATCTGGCGGCCTGCGACAAGCCGATGCCGTCCGGGATGGCCAGACTGGCTTTATTGATAGCCTCAGCCAAGTTTTTATCCCCCTTGGCCGCCAGGATGATCTCCGGATTGGGAGTCACAATGCTAAACTTTCGGTTTCTTCCCAGGCTATCGCGCACAAAAGCTAGCACTCTGCTAAGCGAAGTGCTATTTAGACCAATGTTAAATATCCGCCCGTATTTACGGCTCGATTTTAATGTGTTCCAATCAATTTTTGCCATTTTACTTTCGACTTATAACAGCATTCAAGAACACTCCGCAATTCATTGCGGAGATGAATTGAACGCTTGATATGTCATTCTCCTTTAGGAGGATGTCATAGGATTTAAAATTGACAAAAAAAGCTTTTTTCAAAAAAATTTTCTAACCTATAGATAGTTTTAGGTAATCTTTTTCATTCGAGTCTTTGAATTTTCGAGTGAGACTGATTGGTGAAAAATCAAACATCACTACAAGTCAACTTTTTAGCTTTCTATAAATTCTTAATTTAACGCTTTGTATAACAAATCTGCTCGTTTTCTATGCTCAGATTGTCGTTATTTATCCTCAATCTATCCTCAAAAGAATCCACTCTACCGCCCCACATTATCGGCTTTTCCTATCTTGACTATTTTCCTTAACTGTTTCGGTTTGCTAGACTAAGCATCACTCGTTTTTTTGGAATTTTGACCCTTAGAGACCGATTTTCTAACACCCTATAATAGTATTATCCTCTTGTCGTTACCGACCTTTTCCAGAACTCAATGTTCTCCATCACCAAGCCCGTGCCCCTGACAACACAAAGCAGAGGCTCTTCCGCAACGTGTGCAGGCACACCGGTCTCTTCGGTCATCAGCTTGTCAAAATTCCTCAATAGGCTACATCCTCCACTCATCACAATGCCTTTATCGATGATATCGGCGGCCAGCTCGGGCGGGGTGTCCTCAAGCACCGCCTTGACCGTACCGATTATTGTCAGCAGTATCGGTCGTATCGCTTCAGTAATCTCTGTGGAAACCACGGTTAGGCTCCGCGGTAGGCCGAAGACGAGGTCACGGCCGGATATCTCCAGTTTCTCTTCTTTTGCCAAGGAAGTGGCCGAACCTATTTTTATCTTGATATCCTCAGCCGTCTGGTCACCGACGATAAGATTGTGTTTCTTTTTCAAATAATTTTGGATGGCTTCGTCAATCTTATTGCCGGCCACCCGCACGGATTTATGGCCCACAACCCCTCCCAGCGAAATCACGGCCGCTTCCGCCGCACCCCCGCCGATATCGACAATCATGTGCCCGGAAGGTGCCGAAACCGGGATACCGGCACCAATGGCGGTG
>Ga0209727_1001005_pt1 | contig 25979 bp, 29 predicted proteins | sample RifGroC1_FD_183995 | JGI IMG/M metagenome (GOLD analysis project Ga0209727, IMG submission 183995) | Groundwater microbial communities from Rifle, Colorado, USA - Groundwater C1 (SPAdes) (version 2) | ecosystem: Environmental > Aquatic > Deep subsurface > Groundwater | place: Rifle, Colorado...
ATTCAAAAATTCCCACCGCATTTTTAATTCTTGTTTTTACATTTACTCTGCTTAAATTCTCTTCTCCGATTTCTGTCTGTCCAGAATAATTTGCAACTTCAAACATTGTCAGCCCCAAAAGTTTTGCGGTTTTCTCAAGTGAAATTCCGTGCTCATAAATTTTTGAGGCCTTATTTATTTCTGCTTTTCTAAAAACATCTTGAATATATCGTCGGAGTTTTCCAGAAAGATTGTCAATTTCTGCGCGGATTAATTTCAGTGTCTCGCTAAAACATTCTTCGTCTTTTTGTTTCAAACAGAAAATTAATTTGTCAAAATAAACCAATGTATTTTTATAAAATCTATTCCAGCCAGAATAATTCCTGTATTGTTTTCTCTCGATAATTTTGCTCATCGCGTAAATAATTACTGCGAGAGTTATGTTGTCAGGGTCGTGGGTCTTTGCAAATGTGTTGTTCGTGCGGTCGCTCAAATTTCTTATTGTCGCACTGTCGTCCTTCTGAATTGCTTTTTTTGTTTTCTCAAGAATTTCCAGAAGATTTTCAACCTCTTGCATTTTAAATAAAGAAAAAATAACTTAATAAATGTTAAGTTTTTATAGTTAAAATTTTTAATTGAATTATGGAAAAAATTATCTTAGATACTTCGTTCATTTTAACTGCTGTAAAAAATAAAATTGACTTTTTTGAAAATTTTTTAGGTTATGAAATTTTAATTCCGATTCAAGTTATTAGAGAATTAAATGGTTTGAAGAAATCAAATCCTGTTGCAGAAACTTGTTTAAAGATTTTGGAAAAAAACAAATTTGAAAAAATAGACCTGAAAAATAAAAACACAGACAGAGGAATAATTAATTATTCAAATAAAAATCCAAAAATTCTCGTCGCGACTTTGGACAGAGAAATAAAATCAAAAATTGAAAATAAAAAAATAATTATGAGGGGAAAAATTCTTGATGTTTAGCAAAAAGCTTTTTAAACCATATTTTACTATTTTTTTAAAGTAAAATGTTCTATTTAACTGAAGTTCAGGATTATGTAAGAGTGGAGCCAAAATTATTTGGGTTGCCAACAATTGAAGCAGTTGACAAACAACTTAGAGAGACCTACAAAGAATATTACGACGAAGAACTTGGAAAAATTGTCTCTGTTATTGATGTCCTTGAAGTCGGAGAGGGAATAATAATTCCTGGAGACGGGGCTGCATATTATAATTCAAAATTTAAATTGCTCGCTTGGAAACCAGAATTGCAAGAATTGGTCTACGGAATAATCGCAGAAATAACAAATTTCGGAGCATTCATAAATATGGGCGCGATGCAAGGAATGATTCACATTAGTCAGACAATGGACGATTTCGTAAGTTTCAGCAAAGCAAATTCTTTGCTTGGAAAATCTTCAAAAAGAACTTTGAAAATTGGAGATATGTGCATCGCAAGAATTGTCGCAATAAGTCATAAGGGAGATGAACCAAAAATTGGTTTGACAATGAGACAGCCAGGACTTGGAAAAATTGAGTGGATAACTGAAGACGCAATCAGAAAAAAGAAAGAAGCTGAAAAAATTTTAAAATCAGAAGAGAAAAAAGAAAAACCAAAAAAGGAGAAGAAAAAATGAAGATATGCGATATCATCGAAGGCATAAAAAAATATCGCTTGCCTGAACAAAAGGGGAAGCTTATAAAAGCTGAGAAAATTCCTAAAATAAATTTTCTAAGCCCCAGAAATTTAAGTTGGAAAATTTCTGAGGAAACCGAGAGGTGTCTTTTAAATGCCTAAACAAAAAGCCTGCAAACTTTGCAAGATAATTACTGAATCTGAAAAATGTCCGAAGTGCGGTTCAAAAGAATTGACAGAAGGATTTAAAGGACGACTTATTGTGATTAATCCAGAAAAATCAGAAGTCGCTCAAAAAACAGGAATTAAAGAAAAAGGAAATTTTGCAATAAAAATCAGATGAAAAAATTAAAAATTTTTACCTCATTAAATTTTCAAAAATTGAAGGAGAAAATTTAAGATAAAATGGAAATAAAAATAATTTCAGAAAAAGAAAATCATTTATTCAAGAGAAAAGAATTAATCTTAGAAACTCATTCAGAGATTTCTCCAAAAAAAATAGCGGTTATAGAAAAAATCGCAGAAAAATTTTCAGCGACTCCAGAAACAATCACAGTAAAAAAAATCAGCGGAATTTATGGAACGCATTTATTTAAAATAATTTGCAACATTTACAAAACAAAAGAAGATAAAGAATTATTTGAAAAAGAAAAAAATAAAAAAGAAATAAAAAAAGAAGAAAAACAAGAGGAGAAAAAATAAAATGGCAAAAAAAGTAGAAAAAACAGGGAAGAAACCGCACAAAAATCAACCGACGAGCAAAAAATATTCTCATTACAAAGTTGAAGGAGAAAAAATAATTAGAAATTTGCAATTTTGTCCTCGATGCGGGCCAGGAATTTTTTTAATGAAAGCAAACAACAGAGTTTATTGCGGAAAGTGTCATTATTCTGAGTTTGAGAAGAGATAATTAGAAAAGAAAATTTTTAATTGAAAAACGTTTAATGATTATAATGGGCAACATAAAATAAATTAATGTTAATAAGCCCGCTTTTTTTCGTTTTTACGATGAATATTATCTCTCTAAATTTCTTTTTTCTCGACTTTCAAGGATTAAATACCGCACATAGTAAATAGGTATTGCGAGTGGACCTAAAACGCATAATAACCCTGGACAATTTCCCCCATAATTTAACGAACTTTCTTTTCCAAAAATAATTTGATTTAATTTACTTTGTTCTTGTCGCATTTTATTTTTTCTCCTTAATAATTATAAACCCTGGGAGAGTTTTCGAATCAGACAAAAAGTGCGACCCGAAGCCTCTCCTGGGTAAAAAGAGGTGATAAGAAATTGAACTCACTGAACTATTTAAACCTTTCGTTTATGTTACTCTTAAAAAATGACAGCCGATAATTAACTAAAAGTAGTGATCATAAACTACTACTGAAAAATACAACTCAACTTTTTACAAACTACCGCAATTTTATAAACAAATAACAAGTAATATTTTTATGGAAGAGTTACAAAAAAAAGAGGGAAATCCTTTTGACATGTTAAACAAGCCAGAAAAAGAAATAGAAATTTTAAAACCTTCAATAAAACAAGAACAAATTCACAACATCTTATTTAACCGCGAACTCGGATGGCAAGAAATAATTTACGATTTAATAAACACCGAACAACTTGATCCTTGGGATATTAATATAATTATTCTAACAGAAAATTTTCTTAAAAAAATTCACGAGTTAGAAGAAGCAGATTTTTTTGTTTCAAGCAAGGTTTTGCTCGCAGCCGCGCTTTTGCTGAGAATTAAATCTGAAATTTTATTAAACAAATACATAAAATCTATTGACGAAATTTTATTTGGAAAAACGCAACAAAAAAAATATTCAATGGAAAGAATTGAACTTGAAGAAGAAATTCCGTCGCTGATTCCGAGAAGTCCTATTCCACGATATAAAAAAATTACTTTGAAAGAATTAATTGAATCTTTGAACAAAGCAATTATAACTGAAAACAGAAGAATAAAAAAAGAAATAATTAATAGCAACTCTCTTCGAGAAACCGCGATTTTGCTTCCAACAAAAACAATAAATATCAAAGACAGATTAACAGCAATTTATAATAAAATAATCTCGCATTTAAAATCTCCTGAAATAAAAAAGAAAGTGGCTTTCACAGAACTCGTCGGAGAAAAAGAAAAACTTTTTGCATTTTATCCTTTGCTTCAATTAGAAAATCAGCACAAGGTCTGGCTCGAACAAGAATCGCATTTTGAAGAGATTTATGTCTGGCTCAAACATGTTTATTTTAAAGAAAATCCAAATCACTTCACAGATTTAATAAAAGATTTAGAAACAGAAATTACCGACGACAAAAATGAAAAATATGAAAAAGATTTTGAAGAATAAGAAGCACCTTTGGTTTAACTCAAACTCCCACTTCCAATTTGGATTATTCGCGTAAACTTTCGTCTTTACATTAGTCCCTGATGTCACAAAAATTTATTATTCAATTTTTTGCAATTATCTTGTTCACAGAAATTAAACTCTCTCGACGACAAAATTAAAATTGTATATCTTTGATTACAACAAAATTTTTAATCATAAATATTTAATACTTTTATGGCATTTGAATTTTCTTCAGTTATTCTATCAACTTTCGTCGGAATGTTTGGGGTGGTTATCGGAGCAGTGATAAGCAATTATTTTAATCAGAAAATTGCAAGACAATCTGCGATTAAGGATTTAATTTTTAAAAAAAGAATTGAATATTTTGAAAAACTTCTTGATTGCATTGAAAAAAACATTGCTCTTTATAAAAATTCTGTGAATGTGTTGGAAAAAAACAGCGATAAAAAAAATGTTGGAAAAATATTAAATAAGATGAAAAAAGACAGGAAAAAATTTGAAATACTTAATAGCCCGCTTTACCTTGATGTTAAACCTATTTCCATAAAAATAATGCAGTTTGTCGACGTGGAGAAAAAAATCTTTTCTCATTTTGAAAATCTAAAAATTCAAAAAATTTCTAAAGAAAAATTTGTGGCGAGTTTGAACTTACAACTTTTACAACTTAGAACGATAGCAGGAGAATTAGTTTGTGTTCTGAGAAGAAAATTGAGAACCGAAATTTAGATAAACATTTATAAATATTAAAAATTTAAAATTATTATGATAGAATGGATATTCATCGGATTGTTGGTAATTGTCATCGGAGCTTTATTTTTTTACTACAACCGGTTCGCAGTTTTGGGGAATAGAATTGATAATTCTTTGAGCCAGATTGATGTTCAGTTAAAACGAAGAGCAGATTTAATTCCTAATTTAGTTGAAACAGTCAAGGGTTTTGCCAAACACGAAAAAGAAGCTATTCAATCGGTTACTGATGCGAGAAAAGCATTGATGGGCGCGAAAGGAACTGTTGAAAAAATAAAAGCAGATAGACAATTAGAGTCAGCGTTGAAAACCATTTTTGCAATTGCAGAAAATTATCCAAACTTAAAAGCAGACACAAATTTTTTGGAACTTCAAAGAGAGTTGAGTTCAACAGAAGACAAAGTTGCTTATGCAAGGCAACATTACAATGATTCAATACTTTCTTACAACGACTTGTGCAGAACTTTGCCAGGGGCATTTTTTGCAAGACTTTACGGAAAAACTGCAAAAGAATATTTGAAAATTGCCGACGCTGAAAGAAAAAAAGTTGATGTGGAGTTTTAAAAGAGAAAAAATATTTATAAATTCTATTTACATTAATTTGTTATGAATAAACAACCAACTTTTGGAATTGTTTTAATAATTTTATCAATAATCTTTTTTTAGACGGAGCTTTTTTTATTGGATATAGTAAATGGTTATTTGGTGTTTGTTTGATTATTTTTGTACTAGGGGTTTTTTTGATATTACTCAATTCTAAGAATTAGATAAATAGTTCTATAAATTTTTTTCAAATATCGAGCCACAGCCGAGAATCGAACTCGGGACCTTTACCTTACCAAGGTAATGCTCTGCCGACTGAGCCACTGTGGCACAGAATTTTTACCCAAAAACCTTATAAATATTTTATGTATGCTTAAAACATGGAAAATTGCGAATCTTGTTTGGAAAATTTAAAAGGAAAATATAAAATATTTCAGGAAAAATATTTTCTTCCAAAATTTGAAGAATTGAATGACGACTTTTCAATTGAAAAACTTGCAGATACTGAAACTGACTTTTTGTTAAAAGAAATCAGAAGATTTATTTCTGAAAAATTTTCAAATTATTTGAGATTAATTGAATCAATAATTCATCCTGTAAATTCTCCGATTTTTATTTTTTCAATTATAAAGTCCCTAAGTCAAGAGGACTTGGAAAACCTTAAAGAAGTTTACAAAAAACTTGTTAAACAAGAAATCAAGATTTTGAAATTAGATGTTTTGTCGTCGGAAAAAGACGAGGCAGAATATATAAAAAATTCTTTTAAACTCTGGGCTGAAATTAAAAATTCTATTTTAGAACTAGCAGACAAAATAGAAAAAAACTGGGACAATAAATTTGAAGAGAATAATAAAAGTTATTTTGGATGAAAAGAAACCTAAGCGGTTTCTTTGTCGATGTTTCCCTTCCTGTTCATGTTAAGCAACATTTCTTTAAACTCAAACTTGCGTTTGCCGACGACGTCAACAAATTAATGCAATCGCAAATTTTCGGCCTCCGACGATGTCCCATAAAATGAGGGGCTCTCGTAGAGAAAAATTTTCAAAAAAATGCGATGAAGTGCTAAATTATTTCTTGTCGTGAAAATTATTTTCCCTCTTTCCCAAACACTTCTTCCAGCCCCAACTCCAATAAAACAACAGGCATTTTTATTTTCCAGTTTTTCAAAATCTTCGGATGAACCTCTCCGATAAATCCGATTGTTTTTTTATTAAAAATTATTTCTGCAACTCTTCCTTCGATAAACCACGGAATTTCTTTTTCTGACTCTTTTAATTCTAAATTAAGTTCAAGCATTTTGCTAAAGTATTCAAGAACCTGTTTTAATTCTGTAAAATTTCCAGGAGAGATTCCGATGGATAGTTTTTCTTTTTCAATAATTTTATTTTCTTTTAATTCAAAAACTTTTCCTGTCTCGAAAATTTTTTGCGGATATTCTGAATCTATGTTTTCTGAAAAAATTTTCATTAGGTAATGTGTCAAATCTTTTCTTAAAATTTTGTAATCGGTTTTTGATTCTTCTAACTCAACAAACTCTGGCAAATTTTTTTCTGAAAAACCCATTTTTATAAATTGGTCATCGGTGTTTGTTAAATGATAATTTGAAATTTCCAAGAATTCAAGTCCTGAAAGAATGTCTGAAATTTTTCGTTTAAAAGTTTCTTTTTTTGATTCTTCTCCAATTGTTGAGACATCTGGAATTTCTTCTTTAAAATTTTCATAACCATATGCGATCGCGATATCTTCAATTAAATCAACTTCATGAAGAACGTCTGTTCTCCATGCAGGAATCTCAACATTCCCTTTTTCATAATTGCAACCCATTTTTTCAACAAAATTTTTCAATTCTTTTTCATTAAGATTTAAACCTAAAAGTTTATTTGTGTTTTCCAATGATAAATTCATTTTTTCAGGATTTAAGTTTGGAGTTATTTCTTTATAGTTTCCGCTCAATTTCATTTGATAACATTTTCCTCCCATGTCAATTAAAGTTGTTGCAATTATGTTTAAACATTTTTTTAAAATTTCAAAATTAAAACCAGAACACTCAATAAAAACGTCTTTTGTTTTTTCTGTAATTTTTCCTGTTTCATGCGAATTTATTATTGGAGGCATACTCAAAATTTGATTATCCGCGTCGATAAAAATCGGAAATTTTTCTTTTCCTGCTAAAAGATGTGCGTAGTCCCTTCCAGTTGGATGTCTTTGCAAAATTTCCAAACCAGAAAATTCGCGATTCATTTCAAGAGGGATAAATTTTATTTTATCTGGCTCAAGCGCCTTGAAAGTTATTGGCAGTTTTATTTTTTCAAGAGGATAAATTCCGATTGCTAGTTTTTTTCTTTTTCTACCAACAGTTGCGTGCAATTTTTCCTGAATATCAATTATCTCTTTGATTTTGTCGTCGTCAAATTTCAAGTCCTTAACAATTGCGCAAGCAGTAAATGGTCTAATATTCTTCACAGAAGAATCAATAATAACTTCAAAGTCCTTTTCAGGGGGATTTAAAATATATTTTTTCATTGCTTTTGTTTTCCCTAAAAAACTTAGAAAACTTCTTTTAAAACCTTGATAAGAAAGCAAGTCAGGACGATTTGGAGAAACTGAAATTTCTATTTCGTCGTCGGTAATCCTTTCAACTGGAGTTCCGAACATTGCAATTTTATTTTGCATTTCTTCATTTGTTTTTCCGATTTCTTTTTCAAATATTTTTTTGTTTAGTTTTGTGTTTGACATTTTAATTTAAATTTGTCTCGAAGAAATTTAATTGTCCTTTAAACTCTATTGGTTCTATTCTTGTTGGATTTTCTAATATAAACCCATGATTTCCCCAAGAACTTGATGCTAAATGAAGGTCTTTGTCTTTAGAATGTTCTTCTTCGTTTCCATAAGTTTTAACATCAACTAAGTTTGCTTTTCCAACAAGAAATCCTGAGGGAAGAGTTGTAAATCCAAATCTTTTCATAGATTCCTTGTCTGGATTTTTTGAAGCATGGATAAAAAACTCTCCCCTGAAGCTAGTGTTCCAATTTCTTAATTCTATTTTCTTTTTTCCCTCTAAGATTAATTCTGCAAATGGCTGTTTTAATGATAGTGCTTTCATTTTATTTTTATTATTTTAAATCCAAATTTATTAATCTCTTTATCTGACCAGTAGGGTAATTTTTTTGTGTATTCAATATATTCTGCTTTCTTTATCCTCTTATTTTTTGTGGGATTTCCTTTACTATCTCTTTGAATTATCTCAATTTTATCCCCTTCATTAATTTCTTTATTTCCTAATCTTACTTCAAATTTTTTCTCTCCTGATTTTACTTTTTCAAATATTTCTTTGTCTAGGGGGATTGTTTTTTTTATTTCCATTATTTCACCCAAAATTTTATTTTCCTTAACTGAGTTAAATTATTTTTATACATCTCGCGCAAGTCAGTGATTTTGTAGTAATCCATAATTATTCTGTCAAAGCCCTGTCCCCATGCAAGCACAGGGGTCTGTTTTCCTAAAAGCGGAATTGTAATTTCAGGACGGAAAATTCCAGCGCCTCCGAGTTCAAGCCAAACTTTTTTTTGTTCATGCCAAACATGAACTTCAACTGATGGCTCTGTGTAAGGAAAATATGAGGGGGCAAAACGAATTTTTTCAAATCCCATTTTTTTGTAAAATTGTTTTAGATAACCTAAAAGATGTCTGAAATTTACATTTTCGTCGACGACAATTCCCTCTGTTTGATAAAATTCAAAACCATGACTCCAGTCAATTGTTTCGTTTCTGAAAACTTTTCCAATTGCAAAAAATTTTCCTTTTCTTTTTTCAGCTGGAAGTTTGCTTAATTCATAAAGTGTGAAAGCAGATAAGCCAGTTGTATGAGTCCTCAAAACCGCGCGTTTTGATTCTTCTTCATTCCAAGAATATTTCCAGCCCTTGCTTCCTCCAATTCCTTTTTCATGAGTTTGCTTTACAATGTCTACAATTTTTTTTTCAGGGAGGGAAAATTTTTTGTTTATAAAAAAAGTATCTTGCATTTCGCGAACAGGGTGATCCTGCGCAGTAAACAGCGCGTCGAAAATCCAGAATGAACTTTGAACAACTGGTCCAGTCATTTCTTTGAAACCTAAGTCAGTCCAAATTTTTCTTCCATAGTCAATAGATTGATTTACAAAATGTCGCTTGCCTCCAGAAATTTCTGAAACATAGGAAGTTACATCATATCTTCTGAATTTTTTCCCCTTATATTTTCCTGAGCGAATTAAATCAGGAGTAACTTGCTCGATTAGTTCTTCTTGTTTTATTTCGGCTTTGATTAATTCTTTTCCTAATTCAGTTAAAGAAATTAAAATTCTCTTTTTTTCTACGACAGTTACAATTTCTTTTCGTTTTTCCAATGATTGAAATGCAAAATTCTGTTCAGGGGTTAGATTATTTTTTTCAAGCGGAAGGGATTCTAAAAATTGTTCTTCTAAAAATTTTTTCGCGACTTCTTTTTTTTCAGCTGTGAGAGTTACTCGCCCGTTGTTTAATTCAATCATTGCTTTTTTCTTGAGTGCACCAAGAGAAACCTTGAATTCGTCGTCGGATAATTCTGATTGTTCTTTTATTTCTTCAAGTTTCATAATTCTTTTTTCATTAATTAAATTTAGAAATCTTCTTTCAGGAAGACCTTTTTTTTTGTAAAGCGCGCCGTTTATTCCGAGTTCAATAAATTCTTTTTTTTCTTGCGAAAGATTTACAATTTTTTTATTTTGAAGATAAGTCAAAGCTCTGAGAACAGAAACCTTGTCCATGTTTGTTTTCTGGCAGATTTTTGTGACTGATTCTTCCAGATAGGGAATTATTTTTACTTCCATCGGACTCAATGATTCGATTATCTTTTTGAGGGGCATATCTATTTTATATAAGGTATATTAATAAATATTGTGATACTACTAAAGGATTAATTAAATTTTTATCTTTTCACATAGCATCTAAAACTTTTATCTTCTTCATTCAAACATTTAACAAAATTTTTTCTTTTCATATCTAATAAAACTCGACTTATAGCACTTCGATGTTTTTTCAAATCTTTAGCAATTTCTGTTGCAGTTTTTGGTTTGTCTAATTGTTTCCAAACATCTTTTCTTAACTTACTTTTCTTTGCGAATATTTCTAATTGTAATTCTTTTTTCATATAACAAAGGCGTAACAATTATAATAATATTTATAAATAGGTAATTTTAGATTAATTAATGGAAGAAAGGAAAAAATCTTGGTTTAAGAGACATCCTATCTTAACGATTGGTAGTTTGATTTTTATTTTATTATTTATAAACGGAATAATTTTTAGTTCAATTTCACCTCAAGAAAATCCAAAACAAAATTCAAACACTTATTCTTCAGACGAAGATACAAATAAAGAAGAACAAAATTATAATTCAAATTCTTATAAGACATGGCATCAGGTTACTTCTTTTAGCGGAAATGGGGATAAAAACACAGATACTTTTTATATTAAAGGTTCTAAATTTAAAATGACATATACATTAGCTAAATCAAATGACTACTCCGTATTTAGTTTTTTTGTTTATCCTGAGAGTGAAACAATAATGTATACTGATTCAGTAATGACTGATATGGGAAAAGAAGGAACTGATAGCACAATATCTTATCATGGAGCAGGAACATATTATTTAAGCATTACCTCTGCAAATTTAGACAACTGGGATATAATTGTTGAGGATTATTATTAAATGAAAAATAATTTATGTTTCACAATCGCAAGCGTTTTGACAATTGTATTTTTACTGAATGTAATTAGCGCAACAATCACAATCGGAACAATTCCAGAATTATCTATGACTGGAAATTCTTTTAGTTTTAGTGTTACTTCAAATGAAATAGAAAATATTACAATCACCGCAGATCCAATTATTCAAGGAAGTCAGCAAATAACTTTTACATCAACAATAATTGAGATTACTGCTGAAAATGAAACAAAGACCGCAACAATAACTTATTCAGTTCCTTCAAATTTTGATTTTCAATTTGGAAAAAAATATTCTACAACAATGACTTTAACAGGAGGTGTTTCTGGAGTTGTTACAAAAACAATTTCTTTTGCAGTTAATGAGGACTATTGCGAAGAGTTAGATGAAGCAGACGGGGACTTGAGTGTGACAATTGAAGAAATAAATAATAACGGACTTGGAGAAGAAAACGAGTGGTTGCCTTTGGATGAAATTGAAGTTGAAGTTAATGTTGAAGCAGGCGACTATGATGTAAAAAATATTGAATTAGAATGGGGATTATATAATACTGCTACACAAAAATGGGTAATTGATGGAAACGAAAATGATTTTACATTAAAAGAAGGTAAAGATAAAACAATTGTAATTTCTTTTACATTAGACGAAAACATTGACGAGCTTGAGACCGGCTCATTTAAATTTTATGTTAGAGCATCTGGAAAAATTGACGCAAATAGCGGAGATGTTATTGATGGAAAAAAGACATGTGTCAGCACTTCTGATTCAATTGATATAATTATGGAAAGCGATTTTGTCGTCGTGAACGGACTTGAATTTTCAGAAAATATTTCATGCGGAGCTGACTTAGATATTCAAGCAGATGTGTGGAATATTGGAGACAACGACCAAGATTCTGTCTCAGTTTTAATTTCAAATTCTGATTTAAAAATTTCGCAAAAAATTGAAGTCGGAGATATTAACGCTCTTGACAGCGAACAATTATCTGCTGTTGTAAAAATTCCAGAAAACACAAAAGAAGGAATTTATTATTTGGAATTCAAGGTCTATGACGAGGACGGGGATCTTTATGAAAATGAATATGATGAAGACAAAGCAGTTTTCTTGTTTCCATTAACAATTCAAGGAAGTTGCAGTTCAGCATCTGATGTTGCGATTTCAGCGTCGCTGGTTTCAGGCGGAGAAGCAGGAAAAGAATTAATAATTAAGTCAGTAATTTCAAATTCTGGCTCTGCTTTACAAACCTACACACTTAATGTTAAGGGCTCAACAGCATGGGCAAGTTCAGTTGAATTAGACAAACCAACAATTGCTGTTACATCTGGACAGTCACAAGAAGTTTTAATTACATTTAAAGTAAATAAAGGAATTGAAGGAGACCAGTCATTCACACTTGAAGTTACTGACGGAACAAATGTTATTGCTTCACAACCAGTTTCAGTTTCAATTACAAAGTCAGGATTTGCATTCTTAAATTTAGGAAACAAGGGTTATCTTTGGATAATCGGAGCATTGAACATAGTTTTAGTTGTTGTAATAATTTTCGTTGCAATAAGAATTGCTAAGTCCTAAAAAATTAGAAAAATTTTTGGGAATTTAAAAACCCAAAAAAACAAATAAATAAAATGCACAATGTTTTGAAATAGTTAAAAATAAAAAAATTTTTTTATAAATAAAATGGAAAAGAAAAAGGTTAGATTGATGGGAAAAAAATAAAATGATGAATTTGGATAAATCTTTACAGAAAGGTACTCTTGTTGGAGCGGGAGGTGTTTGTGCGGGACTTCTCATTTCATCTGGCTTAATCTTTTTTAGTAATTATTGTCTAAAAAAATCTCTTCTTCAACCAAGTTACCCAAATCAAACAGAAATTTATTCAGTTGCTGGTGAAAGAGCAATGAGACAATTTGAAAGAGAAAAAACTCAAAGAGCATATGAAAAATCTCAAGCAAGTTATGAAGAAAGAAAAAGAAAATACGACGAAGAAATTGGACAACTTGAACAAGAATTTGAAAGAGGTACTCTTGATTATGAAGTAGAATTAAAAAGAATAGATGATGTGCTTAAAAGAGCAGAAGAATATAATCAAGCATTGAAAGATCTGACAGAAGAGATAAAAGAATTAAGAGGAGGGGGAAAAAAATAAAATGGCAATAGTAAGAGAATATCCTCAAATTGCAGGGTTAAATTTATGTATTTCTCGTGTGGAAAAGGGGTTTTGTTTTTATAGAAGCGTTTTAGCTGGATTTTATGGAAGTAGTGGGGCAGGAGGTTTTGTTACAGAAAGATGTGAAACTCTTGAAGAAGCAGAAAAAAAATTAGGGAGATATGTTCAAAAAGAATTAGATAAAATGGTAGGAAACTTAGAAAGACAATTAGCAAGAGTAAATGAAGTTAGATCTGGAGTTCAAGCAAAAGCAAGAGACAATCCAAATTGGTTAGCAAAATATAAAGAGGATTAATAAGATTTGTCGTCGGGAAAAGAGTTTTGTAGTGGGATGAATGTAATCAACTTTGCTCAATGATAAAAAAATCGCGACTAACTTTAATTCAGAATTTCAGAGATTATTTATCTTCCCAAAAGTTTTTCGTCGGTCTTTGACAAGAAAAGTTTTCAAATAAAGAAATTGCTTAAAATTTTCGCATCTCAATTACAGCGAGCTGCGGAGTATTGCGTAAATTTTTTGCTATGCAACCAGCAATTTCTGTCTTTCCAATTTGGCATCGTAGCAAGTTGCGGAGTATTAACCCAAATTGAAAATAAATGCGCGCTTGTGCGCGTAAAATCAATTTGCTCCAAAATCTTCTCGAGCCTGCGATCGCCTACGACGTGAAACTAAGAAATGCAATCGCAAACTCTCGCCTTCGTACAATTTTTTCGTAGAAAAATTATTAAGATAAAACGAATTTTTTAATTTAAGGTGCTCGATTTTATAATCATTATCTAACTTTTGCAAGTTATAATCATTAAAGGTTTCGTGAAGTAGAGATATTATCTCGCATTTAATTTTCTTGTAATTAATCCATTTTGCAATTTTCCGTCGAGGTTCAACCATCTTTCATTCTTATTTTCAAATTCTTTTCTCCTCAAAATTTATTAACCTAATTCTCTAATTATTTTTATGTCTGAGAAAAAATTTTACTCATCGTTAATTTTGCGTTATGCAACTTTAGTTTTAGTTGCAATTCCAAACCTTTATATTTTTTATTTTGTTTTCACACCGCTCACAACCTATCCTGTTAATTTTATTTTGAATTTGTTTGTCCCGACTTATTTAAGTCCTGGAGAAATTTTAATGGAAAGTGTTTTGATTCAATTAATCCCTGCCTGCATCGCGGGCTCTGCGTATTATCTTTTGCTGGTTTTGAATCTCACAACTCCGCAAATTAAAAAAAGGGGCTCTGCAATTTTGTTCTCTTTCTCGTCGCTGTTGATTCTAAATATTTTGAGAATTGTTGCGCTTAGTTTTCTTTTTTATTTTAATTCTGACTGGTTTAATTTCACGCACAAAATTTCTTGGTATTTTTTAAGTGTTTTTTTTGTAATGCTCATTTGGTTTTTTGAAGTTAAAATTTTCAAAATAAAATCTGTTCCTTTTTTTTCTGACTTGAAAAATTTGATTAAAAATATAAAAAATTAATTATTTTTTATTTTCACCAAAACCTCAACTAAAAATTTTTCTGTTACTTTCAAAATTTCGCAGTTGTTGACATAGAAATCAAAACATTTTTTATCTGTCTGTTGTATTCTTGTTTTATTTCCTTCTTGAATATTTATGTAAACATATCTTTCAAGAGAATCGCAACTGAGCGTTGAATTTTTCGCAATCTTTGTATTGAATAATCCGTCTAAAATTTGTCCCATATTTGCAATTGAAATTATTCCGTCGCCGTCGCAGTTAAATGAATTTGTCATATTTAAAATTACAATATCTGAACCCTGAATCCCCATTATCGCAGTTTCAACTTCTTCTAATCTTCGCGGATCATTTCTTAAATAAACATTGTAGATAAAATTAGTATTGTTTTTTACAATCGGAATCCCTGTATGATAAAAAATTCTCCCGCCTTGATCTTTTATTATATCAAATTTTATATTTTTGTATTCAAAACTTTTTAATGACTGGGAATAAAAAAAAATCCCAAAACCTAAGACAATTATTATTCCTATAATAACAAAAACCCAAATCAGGGTTTTATTTTCTTTTTTAATTTGATCTTTGCTTGGTTTTTTTTCTGGCTCAATTCCACAAGATTGAATTATTTTTTCTCTTCCGTCTTCTTCGATTTCAAAAGTTTCGCAGATTTTTTTCCCCTCTTTTTTTGGAACTTTCATAATAAATTTCTAATTTGTTTGCTTATAAATTTTATTGTAATTGAAGACAACCCGCAGTTTTCTTCAGAAATTTTATTTTATTGAAAAAACTTTGAATAAAAACTCGTCGGTTATTCTCAGCAAATCTTCTTTTTTACCCTCGACAAATACACATTTATTTTCTTGTCTTATTTCAGAATTTTCGCTTTCTTGAACAATTATAAAATTATTTTCGCAGTTCTTCGTCGGGAAATCCTGTTCGCAAGTTTTATTTTCAGGGCAGGCCTTTTGCATTCTTTGAACAAACTGACCAAGAGTTCTGTAAATTTCCAAGTCCACATTTGAATTATTTGAATAAAGATAAAGAGGAAGATTTTGATATTGATTTAACAAATTTATTTGGTTTGAAAAAATTGTCTCGTTGGGAAAGTTATTAAAATAAATTTCTTTTCCGTATAAATCTATTTTCCATATCCCGTTTGATTTTAAAAATTTGTAATTTTCATAATAAACCGCGTTGAGATTTGAAGTTTCTTCGTCAGAAGTTCCAAAAGAATATCCAAGAACACTAAACAGCATAACCAGAACAAGAAGACCCCCAATAATTATTTGGTTTCGTTTGTCTTTTTTTGATTTTTCTTCTTGAGAAATTATTTTTCGCATAATTAATTTTACAAAAAAGAGTTTAAATATTTTCTGTAATGAAATATAATTTATTTTTCAACAACCCTGATTCCGTAAACTTTTTTTCTTTCGAGAAATTCTTTTGTTTTGTAAATTTTTTTATCTCTCAACTTTGATTTTAATAAGCCGTAAATAATTCGTCTTTTATTTTTCCGTCTGCTTTGCAAACTTTAGATTTTCTTGCTAAACTTTCTTTTTTCGCCGCGAATTTTTTTAATAATTTTCCTAACGACTGATTTCCAGTAAATACTGACTCATTTAATCTTCTTAATTTTAAAAACACATTTTACCGACGACAAAAGTCACTCGATTAAAAAGCAATAGAAATTTGTTTTTGAAAACAACAAAATAAAAAATTTCCGTCGGAAAAACTAAAATTAGCAAAATTTGTAGTCCCAACTCATTTGTAGGGGATTATTAGGGGGTAATTAAAACAGTGTTTTCAAATGCCTCCGAGGACATTGCAGAAGAAACCTAAGGTTTTTTTGAAACTTCCTAAGTTTCTCTTTTTTTTAGCTCTTGCTAAAACCTAAAAAAAACAGGAAATTTTTTATCTTTTCAAGTCCAAAAAAATTAAGTGAGTTTTCACTAAGACTTGAAAATAAAAAAAAAGAAATAGAAAAATAAAGACAACCTTGCGGTTTTCTTATAGAGTTTTCCCTCTATTTGCGGTTAAGCGATATCTCTAAGTGCCTCTGGTGGATATCGCGGAAAAGATAACTTAGCAGTTTTTCCGGAAATTTTTTTAATTGGTTTGAAATTTCTGGAACCCAGAAAATTATTTGTAGAAATTTTCTGCGTCTTTAAAACTTTCGCGTTTATTTTCAGTTTTTAATTTTTTCTTCGACAAACTGAAACCAAAAAATCCAATGGATTTTTGGGCACAGAAAAAATTTTTATTTTTTCTGTGAGATAGAAATTGCTGGTTTGCGAAGAGATTGCAATTTCTTTATTTTTTACAGCTCCAGCCAAGGTAAAAAATAAAAAAAAACAGGAAATTTTTTATCTTTTCAAGTCCAAAAAAATTAATTGAGTTCTCACTAAGACTTGAAAATAAAAAAAAGAAAAAGAAAAAATAAAAAAAATTTCTACTCTACAACTAATGTAGCACTTGTTGATGATGTGCCTTTATACTTAGTTCCAGCGTCAGTGTTAACTACTTGGTGTGTTAAGTATGTTGCGCCTGCAACAGTGTCATCTACATTATAACCAGCAACAACAAGAGCGATTTTTCCAGTAGTGAATTTATCAGTTACTGATTGTATCAAGAATTGTCCTGATTCAACTCCAGTTGCGTCTGTGAATGCAGAGCCACATGCTCCAGCAGCGATTCCTAAAGCTTCAGCAGTAGCAGTATTAATACAGCTTCCACCAACTATGATCACGTTTTTACCTGACCAAGATGCTTTTTCAGAATCTTTGTATACAACATTACCAATAGTAGCACCACCAGTGCTTCCTGTTGAAACTGCAATCTCTCCAGAGCTGATATAAACCAATGGTTTAACAATCTCTTTTGGAATAGTTGCAACTATTTGAGCAGGAGCACTTGAACTATCTGTGCTCTCAATATAAACACCGTATCTTGTTCTAAATGTAGATACATCGCTATTTTCTGGATCAGTAATCCATGTAGCACCAGGATGTATAACCCCTGTTGTTATATCTGGATTTGATGCGCTTCCATTACCAAATGTTATTGTAATATCAGATGTTTCAGGCAAGGTAAGATCATCTCCGTCTCTTGCAGTATCATCAATACTTACATTAATTATCCATGTTGCATTTATTGGCCCAAAAATTGAAGCCGCAGCAGTACTTATAGCAAATTCTTCTAATGACCAGTTAGTATCTGTGATATTTATCAAAGCATTATACTTTGTTCTCAAATATTGACTTCTTGTAATATTTGAGTTTGCACTTCCTGCATCACTATCACCAAAGTCTGTGCTTGTCAAGGATAAATCACAATCACTTGCATGACATGAAGAAGCATTTGTGAAAGTAAAACTTGTTCCACCAATTTTTAGTGTAGCTAAAGTTGATACTCCTGTAATGCTTGTAGCCATATCAATTTCTTGTGTGCCTACTCCAACAATATCTAATGTTAATTTTGGATTAGTGTTTGTAACTTTATCAGCTGATTTATACTGAACAACATATGTTCTTGCATTGTTTGAAGCTGTAACTGGATCTGCTGTGTTTAAGATGAAGTAATCTTTTTTAGTAATGTTCTGTCTTCCAGGAGCCATTACAAATCTACTATCTGCATCTTTACCCGGATAAAGTCCGGTAGCATTTCCTGCAATTAAAGGCAATGTGATTTCATCACCATTATAATTCAAGAAACTTATCTCATACTTTTCATCAGAATTTGTAGAAGATATCTTTAATTCCTCAGTATCTACTGATTCATATCCTTTAAATTCAATATCCCAATTTTGACTTACTAAAACTCCAGGTTTAGCAAGATCAGTTGCAGTACTAAGTTTTCCATTTACAGGAACAAATAAATCATCTTCTGCAGTCATGTTAATAGATATTTCAGTAATTGAAATATCATCTGTATTTGTGTATGTCATAGTAACAGCTGCGTCGCTGATTGATTCCCCATTAACTTCCATGCTTGAACCATTCTTAAGTATTATTTTGTCTGCACCTACCCAGAATGTTGCTTGGTGTAAACCACCAGAGAAAGATTCATAGTCAATATCTGTTACAGCGATATAATCGTTTGTATCAGTAATTGGTTCTATTTCTCCAACTCCCATTTTGTCAATAGTTTTTCCATCAATAGTAAATCTAACTTCATTTGATCCTATAACTGCAGCACTTACTTTATATGGCCCAACAGTTAATTCTTCTCCACTAGCAATTGTTGCTGAATAAGCTCCACTCATTAGTGTAAGAGAAAGTTGGTTTGATGAAGAGTTTACTGCACTAGTAATAGTGTATGTTTTTCCAAGCATTGAAATTGTTTCATCTTCAACGTCATCTAAGAGATTAGATGCAACATCTGTGTCTAAACTATTTGTAAAGTCAATTACATATCTTGCAATTACTTTACCGCTTTCAATTAGGAAAAAATCACCAACATTATCATCATCATCTTCGGTATAATTTACCATTGATGAAGTAGTATCTTCAAAATATAAGTACTGTTTATATGTTGCAGTTCCTTTTGAGTTAATTATTGTTCCGTCTGTTAAAATTGAAAGTTCGTCTTTTCCAATATAGTTTTCTATATCTTTAATACTTTCTCCCATTTCTAAGGCATCGGAGCCAGTTATAACTTGCCAGGCATCTCCAACAACTGATGAACCAGAATCGCTTGTTCCTCCTCTTGAAGTTAAGTCAAAGTTAATATTATAAGCTTGGACTGAATCAAGAGAATCTGCTCCAGCGCCATAAACAACCGCAACATCTCCACTTATGAATGGATTTGGGTAGTTTGTAGCAACTGCAGCTCCAGCACTGATTCCAACAATCAAAGCACTTGTACCAATAGCCGCTATTTTTTTTAATAATTGTTTCATTTTTTAACCTCCTTTCAACTCTATGTATCGTTGTCAAAGACAACTTCATCCAACACATAATCCATAGGGAAACCATATGCTGAAATGAATATGCTCTTTCTACGCCCTATGTAGACCGCTTTCGCGTAATATGAAGAATAGAATTTCTTTAAAAAGGTTATTGTAGATTTTTTCTGTTTTTGGTTAAACTACCTGTAAAATTGGAGTTTTATTTATAAAAGTTGCGTTACTATTGGATAATTAATATATAGTTTAAGTAGTCATTTCAACCAAAATGTTTATTAATCAGATAATCCATAAAAATATAGGTTAAAATAAAGAATATAACTTCAAAATATATATGGTATATATCTATTCAAGAAAGGAAGATATCATTATCGTCGGTGAAATATGACAAAAGAAAGAATAAAAATTAGGGAAATAACTTTGCGAGAATCAAAAGGAACTTTTTCTTTATTTAAGAAAAAAGGAATTTCTAAAAAGGACTATGACTTTTCAGGAATTTTCGCATTAAGACAGCTTCTTAGCAATGAAAGGGCTAGGATTTTAGATGTCATAAAAATTCAAAATCCTCTTTCAATTTATGATTTAGCAAAAAAATTAGGCAGAACTTTTAAGTCAGTAAGTTCAGATATTAATATTTTGAAAAGATTTGGATTAGTTGAATTAATTGAGCAAAAACACAAAAACCGAATTCGCCATAAACCGCAATTGATAACTGATACATTAACGATTCATTTGAAAATTTAAAGATTTAAAATTTTTCTAAGAGAACTTTGCAAAAATAGGTTTTTGAAATTCAATTTTAATTTATGCAAAAAATAATTAACTTTGTCGTCGGAAATTTCTTATAAAGTTTGCAAAAATATTTTTGCGACAGAAAAATGTGAATTATTCAAACTTCTCTAAAATTAAAGATTTAAGGGGTTAATTTTTCTTAAAACAAATGCGTGCTTGCGCGCGTAATTCTTTTCTCAAACCCTTTCAATAGAATTTATAAACTTCTTTGTTTAAGTTAATTTATTATGAAAAAAGTTGTGATTGTTTTTTTAATTTTAGTTTTATCTTTTTCATTTGTTTCTGCTGTTTGGTGGAATCCAGCTACATGGTTTAAGAAAAATGTTTTGAAGAGTCCGTTAGCAGATTGTCCTATTTATCTTGCAGGAGATGGGCAGAGATGCGACCCAAATAATTTTCCTAATTATTGTATTCTTTATAACGGAGACAATGATCATAGTTGTGGAAATATTGTTAATCCTAAAAGCTATTATTTTTATTCTTGTCCGCTTGGAACATTTAGACCAGAGTCAAATAGTTATTGCAAGGTTGCTTCTGATTCTGGTTGGGATGATTGCGACAATGATGGTTATGTTAAAAATGATATTGGCTCGTCAGCGTTGTTAAGTGGTTGTCCGCCTGATAAAGATTGCGATGATAAAAATCCTTTAATTTGGAAATCTCTTGAAGGATATCCTGACAACGACGGGGATGGCTGGACTGCTTCAAATTTACCGACGACATTTTGCACAGATGGAAATCTTCCTGCTGGATGGATTGCAAGCCATTCAAATCCTTTGGATTGCAATGATAATAATCCATTAATTTTCCCAGGGGCTTCTGAAATTTGCGATGATAATTTAGATAATGACTGTGATTTTTTAGCAGATTGCTCAGACACTTCATGTCAGGGTTCTGCCCCAGATGTTCCAGGGTCTATTTGTGGAAATGCGGGAGGAGAGATAAAAAAATGTTGCGGGCAATCTTGTTCTTTACTTTTTACATATTATCCTGATTCAGACGGAGATGGGTTTGGAGATTCAAGTGACCCATTAATTACTTGCAGTCAAACTCCTCCTCCAGGATATTCAAATAATAATTTAGATTGCGACGACGGAAATCAAAATATTTTTCCTGGTTCAAATGTATGCGGAGGAAATTCTTGCGAAAAATGCGATTTGTCTGGAAATTTTGTTTTTGAAATTTCTTGCAACGAACCAAATAAAGATGCGGACTGCAAAAAATGCGACGTTGTTTCTGGAATTGCCGACGACAATTCAGATTCTTCAATAGGTCCTTGCGATAAATGTATTTCAGGAACTAGAATTTATGACGCGTTAATAAATCCTGCTAATGACGGGGACTGCAAAAAATGCGCCCCAGGCAATACCCCCTCTGAAATATCTAAACTTATTGGGGACTTAACAGATAATTTTTTAGATCCTGATTGTCAAAAATGTGTTTTAGGAACTACTGGCGGAGAGGTCTTAGATTCAAACTCAGACCCTGTTGCAGATGATTGTTGGACATGCAGTGAAGGAGCAAAAGTTGTTAATGAAAATGATTTTCCAATTAACGACGGGGACTGCAAAAAATGCGATCCTGTAACCTTTGCCACAATAAATGATGATACAGATAAACCCAACCCTTGGAAATATTTTACTGAATATGCTTATCAATGGCTTCAAAGTGCTCCAAGAGAATGCGTTGAGTGTCTTAACCAATTACCAAACTTTGATGCGAGTTTAAATCCTCCAAATGACGGGGACTGCAAAAGATGTGACGCGCCCAGTTTAATGATGCTTGATGATGGGGGGGATTCTTCATTAATTGGAACTTGCAAAAAATGCAAATTGTCAAAACCAATTGATATTCAAGACGGGGGAGGATGCAACGCCCTAACTTCTCCAAGCATGTGTTGCGGGGGTTCTTGTCAGATTTATTCTTCAAATTCTCAACAACAAAGATCTATGTGTTGCGGGGGAAATCATTATACTTTTTTTAGTTTAATCGAGAAAAGGAGGAATACTTGTTGCAATGGTAATGTTTTATCATTAAGATCTCCAAATTCTTGCGGAAGTTGCGATAAAAAATGTTCTGGTTCAACGCCCTATTGTCATATGAAACCCGGGTTTTTTGAAGATTGTTATAAATGCGCAGAATGTTTAACTACTGCAAATTGTCCGTCTGGAAAAACATGTATTATGGGGGTAAAAAAATGCATAAGTTTGTATCCCCCTTCTATTAGCGGGATATATACCTCAATAATTAATGCGTCTTCTGCGACAAATGCAGTTAATATTCTTAAATCTCAATTGGGTTATTCAAGCAATGTTATTTGTTCAGGTGGCGGAGTTGAAAAAGTTACTGTGAGTATAATTAGCATTGTTATAAGCCCAATTCTTCCACCTGGTTCAGGATTTTTATTTACAATTACATATAATATAGTTACTTCTATAGTCCCTGGAAGCGGGGGAAGCCCATAATGAATCCTAAAAAAAATCCGCGACATTTATATAATGGTTTAGTTGCACGCGTATTTTTTTGGGAATCCAAAAACCCCAAAACAAAATGGCAGGGTTTTTTTATAATTAAATTTTTTATTTTTGTTCTTATGGGGGTTTTTTTATTGCAGTTAGTTTCTCCACTAAGTATTGGAGAATTTTTTCAAGATTTAAAAAATAGTCCGGAGAATTATTATGTTCTTTGCGATTCTGAAAATTTAGAAATAATTTCTAAAGCAAAATCTTTTGCAGATTATTTTGAAATTGGTTTTTCCAATGAGATGCTTGAAAATAAAAATCCTCTTGCGATTGTAATTCCGCCTTCATTTATGGGATATTTTTATTATTTTGAAAACCAATTTTCTTATGTGGAATCCAAACAAACACCGGAAATTAATTTGCTGGTTTTGTATTTTTCTAATTCTTCAAATGAAAAAGTTTTAAATGAAATGAATTTTATTTTTTCTTTTTTGAAAAGTCATCAAGATAGCGAGGAGAATTATTTTATTTTTAATGAAGACGGAAAAATTCTTTTAGAAACTTTTAATTGTCAAGGATTTATTAACACTTCAATTTTTGAAAAAAATATTTTTAATCATTCAGGAGTTGCTTTTGAAGACCAATGTCTTGACGAAAAAACTTTGCTGAAAATGGAATGCGTCAGTGAATTAAAATTTAATTCTGTTGTTTGTGAAAAGAGTTGCAATCTCGGAAAGTGCGTTGATTCAGAAGTGTCTATTTTTTCTTTGGTGAAAAGATGGACACTTGGAAAAAATGTTTCTTTTAAAAGAATTTTTGAATTATTTAAATTAAACTTTGGTTTGTTTGTTGCAGAATGAAAATTAATTTTAGCAAAGGACTGGCGTTTTCATTTATTTTTGTTTTATTATTTATTCAGATTTATTTTATTTTTAAGCCATCTGAAATAAGTTTTAGTCCTGAACAAGAATTTTCTATTCGCAGAATTCTTCCAGAGAATTATGAAAAAGGGGTTCCATTTGAAGTTGTTCTTGAAATAACTGCTGATGAAAATTTTTCATTTAATGAGTTCAAATTTTTTTTATCAGATGTTGCAGAAAATTCTGAAGTTATTCCTTTTCAAGAGGACAAAAATGCAAGCGCGAATAATGATTTGATTTTTTGGAGAGAACTTTTTCCTGGAATTTATTCTCTTGTTTATTCTGTTGTAAGTTATGAAAATAAAATTAATTTTAATGGAAGATGGGAATTTGATTTAAATTATTCTGAAACAGGAAATTCTGTTTATTCTGGATTTGTCGTCGGAGATTCTGAAATTTTTGCAATTGCTGAAGAAATTTCTCAAGAAATTTCTGGAGGAGGGGGTTCTGGCAGAGGGGGGGGCGGAACTTCAAGAAAAGAAAATAATATTTCTAAGTCATTCAATCAATCAATTGCTGAAGAAAAAAATATTTATGAAGTTGATTCTGGATCTTCAGATGAAAATTTTATTCAAAAAGAGATTATACAAAAAAATCTTTTACGGATTTATATTTTAATTTCTTTGATAATTTTTGTTGGGGCGATTATTTTCTATTTTATTTTTAGAAAGAGATTTTTTGAAAAAGTTTAAAAGTAAGTAAATCCTATATTTTTATGAAGAAAAAGAGGGAGAAGAAAGAAAATAAAACATTTAATTATAAAATTTTAATTTGGGTTTTAATTATTTTTGTTTTGATTTTTGTTGGAATGGTTATCTTGTTCGGAAGATCTTTTCTTTTTAATCCAGGGGATAGCGTGACGCGTTCGTTTAATGATTCTGAAATTCACGTCGGAGAAATGGTTAATGTGACCTTGAGAATAATTTCAAATTCGCAAGGATCATCAAGAAGATATATCATAAATGAATGGACGACAAATTATTCTAAGGTCGTTCTTGTTCCTTGTTCTGATGGGGTGTTTACAAATAATGTTCTTACATGGATTGATGCTTTAGATGAAGTAACTATTGACTTATGTTATACAATTAAATTTTTAGAGTCAGGAAGTTTCTCTGGGTTTTTTGATGGAAATTTTATTTTCCAAGATCTTACTTCTGGAGAAATATTAAGGGAACAGATTTCCGGACCAAATTCAATTAATGTTTTTGATTATGATGAAATCTGCGATGGATTTGATAATGACAATGATCAAGAAATTGATGAAGAAAATATTTGTTCTGCAAATTTTTATTGCGATAATGATACTGATACTTATTTTGATAAAAATGTCGACGGCAACTGCAATTTATTTAATTGTGTTCCCACAAATTGCAGAAATGCAATCGGAAATGATTGCAATGATTCTAATTTTACAATTAATCCCTCTAAAACTGAAATCTGCGATAACATAGATAATGATTGCGATAATTTAATGGACGAAGGAAGTTTGTGTTCTGGAAGTTTAGTTTGTCAAGATGGAGCATGTGTTCAGCCAGGTTGCAATTCAGTTTGGGTTCAGCATAATGAGTCCTGTATTATAAATGACACGCGAGTTGTTTGGTATGAAGATACAAATTGCAGTTTGAAAAAAGCAAATGAGACATATGATTGCGATTTTAATTCAAATGGGATTATTGGAAATATTTCTGATGTCAGAACTTTAAGAATTGATAGTTTGAAAATATATATTGACGGAAGAAAATTCAACTGGTCAAAAGATTATGCTGACGATGAATATGAAGTTGAATTTATGGATGAAGATGAAAATATAATCTTATCTTTTGATTATGACTTTGAAGATGATCCTGCCTTGAATTTGAAAAATATTTATTTGGAAAAACAGCGTTCAAGTTCTGACTTTGGTTATTTAATCGTCGACGGATTAACAGATATCAATAAAACTTTTTTAGTTGAAAAAGTTGAGTCAGATAGCGAATATGTTTGTGTAAAAGATAAAGAAATTTTAGATATGGGTGATTTTAGCGATAAATGCACTGGTTCAAAAGAATATTGGGTGAAATGTCCTGGAAATAATAGCAAATTTAAATGTATTGTTGCAGGTTCTTTTTTTTCTGTTTCAGGTTTAAAAAATTCTGCAATTAAAGAATTAATTAATTTTATTCAGATAACAAATTCTAATGACAATGACGACGATACTGCATCTTGTTCTCAACGCTGGAATTGTGTTTGGTCAAATTGCAATAACAATATTCAAACTTATGACTGCGTT
>Ga0209727_1001006_pt1 | contig 25964 bp, 21 predicted proteins | sample RifGroC1_FD_183995 | JGI IMG/M metagenome (GOLD analysis project Ga0209727, IMG submission 183995) | Groundwater microbial communities from Rifle, Colorado, USA - Groundwater C1 (SPAdes) (version 2) | ecosystem: Environmental > Aquatic > Deep subsurface > Groundwater | place: Rifle, Colorado...
CCCCGAGGCCGAGGAGGCCGCGGTCTTCCGCAACACCTCGGGCAGGTCCTTTAGCTTCAATTCTTTGAACACGAAGAAACCGAGAAGCAGGGCGTACAGGACGGCGACCGCGGCGGATTCGCTGGCAGTCGCGACGCCGAACACGATGCTGCCTATGATGATGAGCGGCATGATGAGGGCGAGGAAGCCGTCCTTGCCTTCCTGAAGGAAGGAGCGCTCGTGCTTGATGACAGCTTCCAGCAGGTGGAGCTTTTTCGACCGCTTGTAGATCTGGACGGCGACGAGCTGGAAAACGCCGATCAGGAGTCCGGGCACCAGGCCCGCCAGGAAGAGCTTGCCGATCGACTGGCCCGAGACCATCGCGTAGGTGACCATCGGAACGCTCGGCGGAATGATCATGCCCATGGTGGAAGCGGCGACCGTCAGGCCCGTCGCGTAGCCCTTGGAGAAGCCCTTGCTCTCCATCGCAGGTATCATAATGGAACCGACCGCCGTTGTGTCCGCGACGGACGAACCGGAAATGCCGCCGAAAATCATGCTGGAAACGACGCAGACTTCCCCCAGGCCGCCCCTGATCGGCCGCACGATATGCAGGCTGAAGTCGATAATGCGCTTGGTGATGCCGCCCCGGTTCATGAGGTCGCCGGCCAGGATGAACAGGGGCAGCGCGATCATCATGATGGCGTCGGTGCCGGCCCATATGCGCTGGGGCACCATCGCCAGGAACGAGGGGTTGGTGAACAGAAGGTAGACTATGCTCGAACCGCCCAAACCTATGTAGATGGGCACCCCGAGGGCCGAAGCGGCGCAGAAGCAGAGGAACAGGATCACCATGCTCATCGGATTCGCTCCCCGATCACGACCGTCCGGAGACGGCGGAATATCTTTCTGAGTTCCACGATGCAGACGAGGACGCAACTTGTCGGCAGGAGGGCGTACAGCCACTTGAACGGTATTTCCAGACCAGGAGTTTCCAGTTCGCCCGAGACCGCGATCCACGGCAGGGCGTACAGGAAGACCACGACCATCACCGACAGCACGATCAGGGAGACGAGGGCGCGGAGGGCGGCCGCCGCGTGCTTCGGCACCGCTCCGAAAATGAAATCTATCGAGATGTGTTCGTTTTCGGCCGCCACCATCGCCGTGCCCAGGAAACTGGTAGCCAGGAACAGCACGGTGATGAGTTCCTCCGACCAAACGGTGGTCAGGGAAAAGACATAACGGAAGAAGACGGAAAGGATGACCGCAAGGGCCATCGCGCCCATGAGAAAGGCGCAGGAGGCGCGGACGACGTCATCGAAGAGGGTCGAAAGGCGGAATTTCATCGGAAGGGCTCCTCGGATCGATGTTCGAAGGAAGGACCGGGAGGATTTCTCCCGGTCCCCGCCTGATGCGCGCCGTTTTATTTCGCGGTGGCCTTGATCGCGTCGATCTCTTCCTGGGTGGTCACGCCTTCGGCGATGAACATCGCGTAGACGTCCTTCGCCTTGTCCTTGAAAACCTGGCGCTGCGCGTTCGTCAGCTCCGTCACCTGCAGGGCGTTCTTCATCACTTCATAGGCCTTGGCTCCGGCGATCTTGTTGAGCTGGTTGTTGTACCTCATGGATTCGATCGCGCAATCCTTGACGATCTTCTGCTGTTCCGCGCTGAGGGAATGGTACCACTTGGGATTCACGTTGAAGGGATCCGGATGGAACTGGTAGTCCACGACGGTCAGGTATTTCTGGACCTCGTAGAACTTCATCGCCTCTATGTTGACGAAGGGATTCTCCTGACCGTCGGCTACGCCTGCCTTCAGGGCCATATAGGTCTCGCCGTAGGGGATGGTCACGACGTTGGCGCCGAAGGCTTCCAGGGTCTTCACGATGGTCTTCACTCCGGGCGCCCGGATCTTCAGGCCCTTGAGGTCTTCGGGCCTGGTCACTGCCCGCACGTTGTTGGAGATCTGGCGGAAACCGCCGGCGTCCCCGGTGGTCAGCACGAGCAGGCCGTTCTTCTCCGCCTCGGAGGCGATCTTGTCGCCGAGGGGGCCCATCGTGACCTTCTCGATGCCGTCCAGGCTGTCGAAGAGGAAGGGAAGGGTATACACGAGCAGGCGCGGGGAGACGCGCTCGAAGAGGCCGCCGCGGGTGGCCTGCAGGGTGCCGAGCTTGGTCGCGTCTAGCATGGAAGCCTCGTCGCCGAGCTGCCCGGCGGGATAGATCTCCACCTTGATCTGGCCGCCCGTCCTCTGTTCGACAAGCTCCTTGAACTTGAGCAGGGACTCGTGGCGGGGGTGGGTGACCGGCTGGGCATGGCCGATCTTCATGACGATGGGGGCGGCCGAGGCCGCGGGAGCGGCCTGGTCCTTGGCGCCTTCCGCGAAGGCCGGCAGGGCGAATGCGAGGACGAGGGCTGCGGGTACGCAGGCCGCGAGGACGGACGATTTCTTCATTTCTGGTTTCCTCCTTGAACTTGGCGGCCTGAAGGCCGCCCTTTTACGACAGGAATGATTTCGGCGACGACCCGGATGGCCGAATAGATGGTCATGATGGCCGCGGAAACGGGCATGCAGGAATACAGGACGAATTTGGGAATCTGGAAGACGGCGGTTGACTCCTGGGCTTTCCCGGCCAGCTGCCAGGAATAGCGGAAGAAAATGAGGACGAAGAGCAGGCCTGCGAGTTCCGTCGCCGCGCGGTACAGGCCTTTCGCCCGCGGCGAGCCCAGTCTCGCGGAAATCCAGTCCCCCGCTGAGAAATGCCCGCCCCTCATCCAGACCGCCGCCGCGCCGTAGAAGACGAGGCCGGCGAAACAAAGTTCCACGATCTCGTCCAGCCAGTGGAAGGATGTGAACGGCAGGAAGCGGTTGACGATGTTCAGGGAAAGGATGGCCGTGAGGACGCAGAATAGGGAGATCGTGACGAACTTGAGAACGCCGAGCAGGACCCGGTCGGCGGCGGCGAAGAAGGCGGACGTTTTTCCCATGGCGGTTCCTCAGACTCCCTTTCCCATGACGAGATTCGGGAGGAACGTGGCGATTCCGGGCACGAAGGCGATCACGAGGGTCACGATGAGGATGCCGACTATGTACGGCAGGCATTCCTTTCCGAGTTCGAGCACGCTCACCCCGGAAAAGCTCGAGACCGCGAACAGGCACATGCCGACCGGCGGAGTTATGTTGCCGATCATGATGAGCAAGGTCATCCAGACGCCCATGTTCACGAGGTCAATTCCGTAGATTACGGCTATCGGCAGGAATATCGGAATCGTGATGAAGAAGATGGCGTTGCCTTCCAGGAACAGGCCGAGGACGAGCATGATCGCGACGATCATCATAAGCACGAGCGAAGGGGAGGCGCTCATCCCCGTGAGCGCCGCGATCACGCGGTCGGGAATCCTTTGGAACATCGTGAACCAGCCGAAGAAATTGGCCACGGCCATGATGAACAACAGGGTTACGGATCCCTTGATGGAATCCCAGAAGATCTTCGGCAGGTCCCCGAAGGACAGGTCACGGAACAGGAAACCGAGGAAGACCGCGTACAGGCAGACGACGACGGAAGCCTCGGTGGGCGTGAAGATGCCCGAAAGTATGCCGCCGATGATGATGACCGGGGCCATGAGCGGCAGGAACGCTTCCCTGAAGGAAACGAGGACCTCGCGCAGGTCCGCCCTGGCCGAACGCGGGAAGCCGCGCCCCTTGGCCATGAAGCCGATCGTGGCCATCAGAGCCAACCCCATCAGGATGCCGGGGACAAAGCCCGCCAGGAACAGGCGCGGGACCGAAACCGCGGTCAAAGCCCCGTACAGCACGAAGGGGATCGAAGGCGGGATGATGGGGCCGATGGTGGAAGCGGCCGCGACGATCGACGCCGAAGCGGCCGGTTCGTAGCCGTTGTCCACCATCGCCTTGTGCTGGATCTGTCCCAAACCCGCCGCGTCCGCCACCGCCGAACCCGACATTCCGGAGAATATAATGGAAGAGATCACGGAAACCTGGCCCAGCCCGCCGTTCACATGTCCGACGAGCGCCTTTGCGAAACGGAAGATGCGGTTGGTTATCCCGCCCGTATTCATCAGGTTGCCGGCGAGGATGAAAAACGGAACCGCCAGGAGCGTCATCCCGGTCGTGCCGTAATACATCCGCTGGGGCAGCATCGCAAGCAGGCTGCCCTGGCCCAGTCCCGTGAAGAACAGGATCGCCGTCAATCCTATCGCGACGACGATCGGCAGGTTCAGGAGGATCAGGACCAGGAGCACGGCGAAGATCGAAAGGGTGAGCATCATGACTCTCCGGTTTGTGCGTCGGGGCTATTTCGCTTTGTCGAGCAGGCCCATGAAAGCGTTGTAATCGGCGGCGCCGACCTGCGTCTTCAATTCGTTCCATACGTCCGCGGAGCCCGCCTTGAAGGGGGCGGTGTCCGGATACGCCACTTCCATGCCGAGCTTCTTCAGTTCTTCGATCTGGCCCGCCTCCTGGTCCCTGATCGTCTTGGCGGCGAAATCGCCGGCCTTCTTCGCTTCTTCCATAACTATCTTCCGCTGGTCGGCGGTGAGCTTGGCGAAGGCCGCCTTGTTCATCACGAAGTGGGTCGAATTGTAGGTATAGTTGAGCACAGAAAGGTACTTCTGCGTCTCGTACATCTTGTTCGAATAGATGACGCCTATCGGATTTTCCTGCCCGTCGACGACGCCCTGCTTAAGGGCCATCGGCAATTCGGCGAAGGCTATGGTCTGTGCCGTGCCCCCGAGGGCCTTGACCGTGGCGGCGTTGACGAAATCCGGCGGCGTGCGGATCTTCAGGCCTTTCATGTCGGCGGGCTTCAGGATGGGGCGCGCGGAAGTGGTGTAGTTCCGGAAGCCCCATTCCCAGCGGGCGAGGTACGCGAATCCGGCCTTGTCCAGGTCAGGAGCCACCCATTTCAGGAAATCGCCCGCAAAGAACTTGTCGGTCGCCGCGTAATCCTTGAAAGCGAAGGGGCCGGTCACGAGGTTGAACTTCTTCACGTATTTTGCCAAAGCCGGTTCGGTGGGGATCGCGAAATCGACGGCGCCGAGGGTCACCTGTTCCAGGATCTCCTGGGAGTTGCCGAGCTTGGAGTTCGGGAAGATGACGACCTTGACGGCTCCTCCGGTCCGGGAGGCCACGCCGTCGGCGAATTGCAGGGCCGCCAGATGCATAGGATGGCTTTCCACCGAATAATGTCCGAGTTTGAGTTCGACGGACTTCGTCTGGGCAAAGGCGGACGCTGCGACCAGCAAGCCCGCGAGCAGGCCCGCAAGCAGGGCTACGGCTTTCTTCATACCTGGATTCTCCTTTTGGCGCGGCCGGTCCCGGCCGCTCAGGAGAAATCCTATACCCCTCTCCGCCTTTGCGCGTATCGACCTTTTGCTACTTGCTGAGCAATCTTGCGCTGCCGCGGCGCGCGATGAGGGTCCGGTATTCCGACGGGCTGAGGCCTTCCCGCTTCCTGAACGCGCTGGCGAAATAGGCCGGATCGGAAAAACCTGCCAGATCGCAGATCTTCTTGATGGGGAGCTCACCGTCGGCGAGCAGCTCCTTGGCCCGTTCCACGCGCTTGGCGCACACGTAGTCGGTGAAGGTCGACCCGGTCGCGGCCCTGAAGACGCGGCTGAAATGGAAACGGCTGAGCCCCGCGGCGCCGCTCGCTTCCTCCAGGGAAATCTGGTTCCGCCAGTTCGCTTCGATGAAGGCGAGGGCCGCCTCCACCGCCTTGCGGTGAGGATCGGCCTTCAGGGCGCCTGTCTCCCGGGCGAAAGCCCGCGCGGAATCGGCCAAGGCCTGGATGACTTCCCCGCGGTCGCGCGAACGGCTGAGGGCAGCCTCGACCGCGGCCGCCGATTCGAACTTCCTGCCGAATTCCGAAAACAGCTCCCGTTCCAGGAGCGCGACGATGGCCCGCGCGACCCGGCGGGACTCCTGGAGATCGGTTCCCGCTTGCGCCGAAGCGTCGAAGGCCCTGCGGGCCAGGTCAGCCGCGTCCTGTTCGGCGCCGCGGAGAATGGCCTCCATCAGGGCGCGCTCGGCGTTCCGCACGCCGAAGGCGCCGCCCCGGCCCTCCGCCTGTCGGCCGCCCGCGGCGGCACCCGCGGCCGTGCCCGCAGCGGTACCCACGGTCGCGCCTGCCTCGCGGAGGGCCAGGATGGCCCGGTCCATCGCTTCCCGGAAAGCGTCCTCCGAAACGGGCTTCAGCACGAAATCGTCGGCGCGCACCTTGAAGGCCGCCCGCGCGTAATCCAGCTCGCCGAAGGCGGTGAGGAAGACGATCCGCGCCCGTTGGTCAAAGCCGCGTATGGCGCGCGCCGCCTCAAGGCCGTCCATGCCGGGCATCCGGATATCCAGGGCGATGACGTCCGGCCTGAAGGAAACGGCGGCCTCCACCGCGGAACGTCCGTTCGTCGCTTCCCGGATCTCGGAAAAGGCCCCGTGCGCTACTGCGAAGACGCGCAGGGCTTCGAGCTCCAGGGGCTCGTCGTCCGCCAGGAGCAGGCGGAAGGAAGCGCTCACCGGCCGCCCTCCCTGAGCAGGATCTCGGCGACCGTCCCGGAGGATACGCCCGATCTGATGGCGAAACTCCGCGGGTCGCCCGTGAAAAGCTTCAGTCGATCGCGGACGTTGGAGAGGCCGATGGAGGAAAGGTGACCGGTCCCCGCGAGTTCCTTCCGGCGCTTGATGGCCTGGATACGTTCCTCGCCGATCCCGATGCCGTCGTCGGAGACGGTGACGACTATTGCCCGTCCGCGCATCCTGGCGGATACGATGATGGTCCCGCCCTCCTCCTTCGGCTCCAGGCCATGGATGAAGGCATTCTCCACGAGCGGCTGCACGGAAAACGCGGGCAGCCGCACCGATTCCGGGGAGTCCACCGCGCATTCTATCCTCACCGCGATCCGCCCCTGGAAACGGCAGTCCTGGATGAAGGCGTATTTCCTGACGATCTCCAGCTCGGCGGCCAGGTCGGAGATTCCGCTCCCCTGGTCCAGGCCATAGCGGAGCAGGGCGGCGAGAGAGTCGACGAGGGCGACGGAGTTGCGCCCGTCGCGCAGCATCACGTCACGGGAAATGGAACTGAGGGCGTTGAACAGGAAATGCGGGTTAATGCGCGCCTGCAGCGCGAGGAACTCCGATTCCCGCAACAACTTTTCGGTCTTCACGTTCCGCAGCTCCTCGCGGTGGAGCTTCCGTTCCATGGAAGCCTTGTCCCTCAGATCCTGGACGAGGGAGGCGATATGGGCGTTCATCGCGTTGAAGGAAGCGGAAAGGGCGCCGACCTCGTCCTCCCCTTCTATCCGGACGGGTTCGATCGCCAGATCCCCTCCGGCCATCCTCGCCGCCGCGGCGGAAAGCCGCCGAAGGGGAATCGTGAGCTGATCGGAAAGGAAGAAGCCGAGGGCGACGCAGAAACCCGCGCAGGCCAGCATCGCGGCCACGGCGAAGGCGCGGGCCGCCCCGGCGCGATCGAGCCGCGCGCGGTAGGCCCTGGTGCCTTCGACCAGGACGCGGTCCATGAGCGCCGAAACGTAGCCGTCCAGGAAGCGCGAGATGCGCTGCGCTCGGTAGTACGCGGCGAAAGGATCGTTGTAGCCCGCGATGCGGCCGCGGACGGCGACGTGCGCTTCGTCGTACCAGGATTCAAAGGAATTCCGTATCGAATGGAGCAGGAATTCGGATTCCAGATCGTCGACGCGGCGTTCGGAAGCCGCGAGCGCCGCGACGAAACGGTCGACGCTTTCATTGTAGCCGTTCAGGTCGGCGAAGGAGCCCCGTTCAAGGAACGCGCCGAGGAGTCGGGAATTTTCTTCATTGGAGGACCTGAGGCTATTGACGCCCGCCCAGGCGTCGACGTCTTCGGAGAAGGATTCCACGGCCCCGTGGTTCGCCCGGATCAGCACGACGCTCAGGGCGAAGGGGAAGGCCAGCGCGACGAGCACGAGCGCGAGGATCTTCGCCTTGATCGGAGCCGCCGCCCAGACGCTCCGGACGCCTCCGGAACCCCCGTTCACGGCAGCTTCCGCGCGGCCAGCTCGGCCAACGAACGTTCTTCCGCGGAGGAGCGGAAACCGCGGTGGAGCAGAGCCGAATCCGCCGCCGCCCGCGCGATGATCGTCCTGTCCGCCGGCAGTAGCTTCATGAACGTCACGCGGGAGGCGACGACCAGCTCCAGGATGCGGGAATCCGGGATGCTTTCCGCCCGCAGGAGCCCGAGCAGGCGTTCCGATTGAGCGGTTACCAGGGTCGAAAGGAAGCCCTCGGCGAGGCCGCTTTCCTGGGCGCTCCTGAAGTCCCCGAGCGAAAGGGGCACGGGCGTCCCTCCCTCGGCTATGACAAGGGCTATCGCGGAGCGCGAGCTCTCGATCCCGACCTTCAGGCCCGCGAAATCCGGACGGTCGAAGGGGAGCAGCCGCGCTTCGGGGCCGCCGTCGTACCAGGCGAGCAGCACGAGCTTCTCCGCCATGAGTTCTTCGGCCAGGGCCGCGCCCTCCGCGCCTTCCATCGCCGCCCGCATGGATTCCCCGGTCGGGAAGCGCCCGGAAACGCCCAGCGAACCTGCGGCCGCGGAAAAATCCTCCAAAGAACGAACCTGCACGCGCGCCAGGTCGATGCCTCCGAAGCGGAGTTGCTCGATGACCGCGCCCTCGTCCCCGAGCTTTCCTTCGTCGTATACGCGCAGCTGCAGGGCGCCGTCCGAATCGGCCGCAGCGAGCCGCACGATCTCCCGGCAGGCTTGCGCGGACGGATGGTCGGCTGCCCGTTCCTCGGCGAAACGCAGGAACACGCGCGGCGCCGCGCGGACTGCGGGCTCATCGGGGCGGACCGCGCAGGCGCAGAGGATGAAAGAGAAGAAGAGAACCGCCGCGGAGGAAGCGGCGCAACGAGCGCGCATGGGCGCATCCTACACCCGGCCGGACGGGAAGGCAACTCGCGATCGTGCCCGCGGGCACGCGGGCGCGCACGCACACACGCACGCGCGCACGCGCGGGAACCGGAGGTAACCACGATGAACACGTATATTGCAAAACGACACGTGCATCTCTATACTGTACGTATTACCTGATCGATACGTGTCATGTTGGGGTGTGCCATGGCCAAGAAAATCACGCTGACGGTGAACGAAAGCCTCTCCCGGAAAATCGACGAATGGCGTTCCTCCTTCAACCTCTCCCGCCTCTTCCAGGACGCGGTGACGGAGGCCATCAAAAGGAAGGAAGAATTCCAGCGGATGCTGTCGGGCAAGGGCGATATTCCCCAGATCGTGGAACGCCTGAAAGCCGAAAAACGCGGCTGGCTTGAAAAAGCGCGCGCCGCGGGGGAAGAGGACGGAGCGTCCTGGGCCGGTCGCGCCCACTACGAAGAACTCACCGAAGCTGTCGCGGCCGTCTCGGCCACCTCGGCGGAAGGGGCGCCTCCCCCGGACGCCGAACGACGCGCTGCGGAGGCCTGGGAAGAGCGACGCGGTCCGGTCGGTACGGACGAAAAGGAAAAGGACGACGCTCGGGCGGCCTACCGGCGCGGCTGGCGGACGGGCGTATGCGGGCTCTGGGACCTGGTCAAAGACCAGCTGGACGATGAATGACGAATTCGGAAAGGGCGGAGGGTTAAAAATGAAAGGCGAAAAGAATTTGGTGCTGGGAATAGATATAGGCTCGGTCTCGTTGGCGGCGGCGACCGTGGACGGGGAAGGAAGGACGCAGGAACGCTTCTACCGTTTCCACGCGGGGAACGTCGCTGCCGCCTTCGCCCTCCTGGACGCGGAAATGGACCTTTCGCGGGTGCGCGCCGTAGCACTCACCGGCCGTCCGCCCGCCGAGATCCAGGGGGACGCCCGTTACGACTCCCAGATCGCCGCCCTTGAATCCGTGCGCTCGCGCTATCCTGAGGCCGGCGCGGTGCTGGTGGTCGGCGGCGAGAAATATTCCCTGGCCCGGATCTCGCAGGAAGGCGAGTACGAAGGCAGCAGGTCGAATTCCGGCTGCGCAGCGGGCACGGGAAGCTTCCTGGACCAACAGGCGGGCCGCCTCGGCCTGGAGGACTCCTCCGAGCTGGCCCGCATCGCCCTGGCCAACCTGGACGAGCCTCCCCGCGTGGCCACGCGCTGCGCGGTCTTCGCCAAGACCGACCTCATCCATTCCCAGCAGGAAGGCCGCTCTCTCGGCGCGATCGGCGACGGCCTCTGCCGCGGCCTCGCGCGCAACCTCGTGGACACCCTCTTCAAGGGCGAAGCCGTGCGCGAACCGGTCGTGTTCTCCGGCGGCGTCGCCCTGAACGGCGCCGTGCTCCAGCGCGTGCGGGAGCTGACCGGCCTGGAAATCCTGCAGGACGAGGAAGCCCCCTGGCACGGCGCGATCGGCGCCGCCCTCTTGTTCGTCCGGGAAGGCAGGGAAGGAAGCCACTTCGTATCCGCCTCCGCCCTGCGCAAGGCGCAGCCCCTGGACCGTTCTACCTTCTACCCTCCCCTCTCCCTCAGGCTTTCCTCCTATCCGGACTTCTCGGCCCATGAAAGTTACCGTGAGGCTACGTGCGGCAGGGGCGGCCGGCAGGGCTCCGAAGTGGAAGTGGACGTCTATGCGGCGCCCCCTCCTGTCCTGGATGCCTGGCTCGGCATCGACATCGGTTCCACCAGCACCAAGGCCGTCCTCGTCTCCTCGGAAGGCGCGATGGTCGCCGGTTTCTACACGAGGACTGCCGGACGCCCCGTCGACGCCTTCCAGGACCTGCTTGAGGCGATCGAAAAACTCGGCGAGCGCAAGGGCTTTTCCCTCCGCGTGCTCGGCTGCGCGACCACCGGCTCCGGCCGGAAGTTCGTCGGCGGAATCGCCGGAGCCGACCTCGTGCTGGACGAGATCAGCGCCCATGCGCGCGCCGCCGTGGAACTGGACCCCAAAGTGGACACCATCATAGAAATCGGCGGCCAGGATTCCAAATTCACGACCCTGCGCGACGGCCGGGTGACCAGCTCCATCATGAACAACGTCTGCGCCGCGGGCACGGGCAGCTTCATAGAAGAACAGGCCAGGAAACTCGGCGTCGACGTCGGAGACTACGCGGACCTCGCCGCTGGCGTCCGCTCCCCCCGGGTCAGCGACCGCTGCACGGTATTCATGGAGCGCGACATCAACCACCTGCTATCCGCAGGCTGCACCGTCAGAGAAGTCCTCGCCGCCGCCCTCCACGCGGTGCGGGAAAACTACCTGCGCAAAGTCGCCGCCGAGAAGTCCATCGGCAAAACAGTCTTCTTCCAGGGCGCCACCGCCAAAAACCGCTCCCTCGTGGCCGCCTTCGAGCAGAAGCTCGGCCGTCCCATCCTCGTCTCGCCCTTCTGCCACCTGACCGGCGCCTACGGCGCCGCTCTCACCCTCCGCGAAGAGGGTGCGTTCGCCGGTGCGCTGACCGGTACGTTCGCTGGCACGCTCGCCGGCGCGCGGGAAACCACCTTCCGCGGCCTGGAACTCCACCGCCGCGAACTGCCCGTCCGCAGCGAAGTCTGCGACCTCTGCGCCAACCACTGCAAACTCTCCGTCGCCGAGGTGAACGGCCAGGAAATCGCGTTCGGCTTCCTCTGCGGCCGTGACTACGGCACCAAAACCTTCGTGGCAAGGAAACCCGGCGTCGCGCGCCTCTCCGCCCTCCGCGCCGTCGCCGAGCGTGAAGCCGCGGCCGCGGCCCCCGCCGCCGCCGCGATCAGCGAAAAGACCATCGGACTCCCCGCGGCTCTGACCCTCGTGGAGGATCTCGGCTTCTGGAAGATCTTCTTCTCGACCCTCGGCATCAGGACCGTCACGAGCGAAAAACGCGCCGACGCGATAGCGACGGGCAAGGAAAAAATGGGCGCAGAGCTCTGCGCCCCCATGGCCGCCTTCCACGGCCACGCGCTCTCCCTCCTGAACGAAGCCGACTTCGTCTTCCTGCCCCTGCATCTGGAAAAAAAGACCGACAAGGAAGGAGGAAAGGCGCAGTACTGCTACAGCACCCAGTTCTCCCCGGCCCTGGTTTCCCAGTTGGCCGATCGCGAGCGCTTCCTCATCCCCATGGTCGAATCGAACTATACGAGCTTCCGGGTCAAGGACGAACTCCACCGTTGCCTCGCGGAGAAAGCCGGGTTCCCGGTGACCTACGAGTCCATCTCCGACGCCTGGGACAGGGCGGAAGCCTTCCGGGCCGCACGCGCCAAGAAACTGAAGGGCCTGTACGCCGGCAGGAAGGATGAGGGAAAAGCCGGAACTTCCGACATCCAGATCGTCCTCCTGGGCCGCCCGTATTCGGTCCTGCCCGCCGGAATGAACAAGGGCATCCCTGACATGATCGCCGATCGCGGAGTGGCCGCTTGGTATCAGGACATGCTCCCGGACACCCCTTCAGGCGCATCCAGGATCCGGAGCCTGCTCCGCGAGATACCCTGGGAATACGGCAAGCGCATCCTGCGCGCCGCCGAAACAACCGCCCGGACAAGCGGCCTGTATCCGGCCTTCGTCACATCCTTCAAGTGCGGCCCCGACTCCTTCGTCGTGGACGCCTTCAAGGCCGTGATGGAAGCCTACGGGAAACCCTTCCTGATACTGGAACTGGACGAGCACGACAGCGCTGTGGGCTACGAGACCCGCATAGAGGCGGCCATCCGCGCCTTCCGCAACCACCTGGAACTTGCGGCATCCGTGCCGGCGGCATCCCAGCCGGCGGCCTCCCTGCCGGCGGCCTCCAGGCACTTCGCCGCCGCGAATCCCAGCTACGCTACGCCCCTGAAAGGCAAGACCCTGCTGCTTCCCTGCTGGGACGAGCTCGCCGCGCCCCTGCTTGCGGCGAGCCTGCGCGCCGCGGGCGTGAAGGCCGTTGTCATGGAGGAAACGGAAGAGACCATCCGCGCGAGCCTGTCCACCAACAGCGGCCAGTGCCTGCCGCTGAACGCCATAGCGGAATCCTTCGCCCATACCGTGCGCATGCTCGGCCTGGAGCCCGCCGAATGCGCGGTCTGGATGGCGCGCTCGGTTTTCTCCTGCAACATCCCCCTGTATCCCCACCAGATCAAGAACATCCTGGACGGAATGGGCGGCGGATTCGAAAAAGCCAGGGTCTATGTCGGAGAGCTCTCCTTTCTGGAAATCTCCCCGCTCGCGGCCATCGACGCCTACCAGTCCTACCTCTTCGCCGGCCTCATCAGGCGCCTCGCCTGCCGCATCCGCCCCTACGAGAAAGTGAAAGGCATGACCGACGCCTGCGTCGCGCGCGCCATGTCCATCCTCGTCGACGCCTTCGACCATCCCAAAAAGAACAAGCTGAAGGCGGCGGAGGAAATCATCGCGATCTTCGAAGCCATCCCCTGGGACCGGAGCAGGCGGAATCCGCTGGTGGCCCTTTTCGGCGATTTCTACGTGCGCGATAACAACATCATGAACCAGGACGTGATCCGGTTCATCGAAGAGAACGGAGGCGAGGTCATCTCCATGCCGTACAACCAGTACGCCAAGATGATTTCCGACACCTATTTCTCCCGCTGGATGAAAGAAGGAAATTACGGCGCCTACCTCGGCTTCAGCGCCCTGCTCGCCGCCTCCAAAGCCATGGAAAAAGCCTACTACCGCGTATTCGACCGGATGCTGGACGAGACCGACCCCGAGTTCGACGACCCCGCCGGCGAGATACTCGCGCGCTACGGCGTGCTCGTGGAGAACTCGGGCGAGTCCGCCGAAAACCTGCTGAAGACCTGGTATATCAAGAAGCACTTCCCCGAGGTCTCGCTTTTCGTCCAGCTGAGCCCTGTCTTCTGCTGCGCGGGACTCGTCACCGAGGCCATGAACAGCAAGGTCGAAGAAGTCACCGGAGTGCCGGTCCTTTCCCTCACCTACGACGGCGCAGGCGGCTCCAAGAACGACGCCCTCGCGCCTTACCTGCGCTACCCGCGCAAGGCCCGCCCGCGGACCGCGGACGATGAGGAAATCGAGGTCGCCGGTGAAGGAGCGAAGGCGCGGATAGGGTAGTAGCGCATCCTTTAATGAGCTATAAGGAGATCGAGCTAGGCGGGGGAAACTATCATGAAAGCATCCGATCCTGTCAGAACCATCCTGGAAACCGAGCGCCTGGTCCTCAGATACCAGAACGCCGCGGACGTGGCCCCCCTGTCCGCGCTCTGGTCCGATCCTGTCGTGACCAAGTTCATGGGCGGCCCGCGCGACAAAGCCTGGCTCGTCGCCGAGTTCGGAAAGACGGCCAGGAAACCGCGTGCCGAAAAATACGACCTCTGGCCCCTCATCGAAAAGTCCACGGGCACCCTGGTAGGCCACATTGGCTTACTGGACAAGGACGTGGAGGGGCGGGCCGAGATCGAAATCGTCTACGTGCTGATCAAATCCGCTTGGGGCAAGGGCTACGCGACCGAGGCCGCGGGCGCCCTGACGCGCCATGCCTTCGATAGCCTGAAGCTCGACCGCCTGATCGCCCTGATCGATCCGGACAACGCGAACTCGGAGCGCGTCGCCGAACGCCTCGGGATGAAATTCGAAAAAATGACGATCCGGCCGGACGGCGAGATCAAGAAATTGTATTCGGCGGGCAAGGAATAGCCGCAGCCCGCCTCCGGACCGCTGTCCGTCTCCGGACCGCTGTCCGCCTCCGGACCGCGGCCATCGCATCCCCGTTTTACCTCAAAGAGCCAGTTCCAGGATCTTCCTGACGGCCGCGCGGTTCAGCTTCACGAAGTTTCCGACGGTGCCGCGGCCGCCTCCGACGCACTTGCCGGCCATCTCGTCCAGGCGATCGGTGCCGACCTTCAGATCGCCGAGCTTCGTGCCCAGTCCCATCGAACGGAAGAAGGCTTCCAGGCGCCGGATGCCTTCGCGCGCCACGGCCTCGGGGTTCCGGAAGTCGTTCTCCACGTTCCAGACGCGGACGGCCCATTGCGCGAAACGATCCACGTCGGTCTCCAGCGTATGCTTCATCCAGGCGGGGAACACCACAGCCAGGCCGGCGCCGTGGGCGACGTCGTAGATGCCCGATATCTCGTGTTCGATGTCGTGCGAGGCCCAGTCGCCGATCCGGCCGGTGTTCAGCAGGTTGTTGTGCGCCACGGTGCCCGCCCACATGAGATCGGCCCACGCGTCGTAATCCTTCTGGTCCGCCAGCACGAGGGCGACCTGCCGCGCGACGGTCTTCATCGTCGCTTCGATCAGGCGGTCGGTGAATTCCACGTTCCTGACCGTGGTGAAATAACGCTCCATCAGGTGGGCCATGATGTCGGCCGCTCCGCAGGCCACCTGGAAGCGGGGCAGCGTGAAACAGAGCTCAGGATTCAGGATCGAAAAGCGCGGATATATCAGATCGGAGTTGACCGCGCGCTTGAGCTGACCCTCGTCATTGGTGATAACCGTTCCCGTGCTGGATTCGCTGCCGGCCGCTGGAATGGTCAGCACCGTGCCCACGGGCAGGGCCTCCTTCGGCTCGCCCTTCCCCAGGTAGAAGTCCCAGACATCGCCGTCGATGACCGCGCCCATCGCGATGGCCTTGGCCGAATCGATGACGCTGCCGCCGCCCACCGCGAGCACGAGGCCGATCCCCTTCTCCTTGCACAGGCGCACGCCTTCCCGCACCAGGGACAGGCGGGGATTCGGCACGACGCCGCCCAACTCCGTCCATTCCACGCCCGCTGCCTTCAATGACGCGGTCACGCGGCCGTACAAGCCCGACGCCTTGATGCTCCCGCTCCCGTAATGCAACAGGATTTTTTTTGAGTAAGCCGCGGTCTCCGCGCCGACCCGGGATTCGGTCCCCTTGCCGAAGACGATCTTCGTCGGGTTCCTGAAATCGAAATTCTCCATGCTTTTCTCCTTCGTCCATCCGCTTATCGAAATCTCGTGGTCGCCCGGACCACGAGCGCCGGTTCCATCACCACCGTCCGCTTCCGCGGTTTCTTCCCGTCCATGAGGCACAGCAACAACTCTGCGCTTTTCCGCCCCATCATGAAGGCGGGCTGAGCCACCGTGGTGAGCGGCGGTTCCACGAGGCGCGCCGGTTCCACGTCGTCGAATCCGACCACCTCCACATCCTGGGGAATCCGTATCCCGCGCCGCCTGATCGCCCGCATCGCCCCGATCGCCATCATGTCGTTCCCCGCGAAAACCGCGTCGAAGGTCGGCTTCCCCCCCGCCGCCTCCAGGACCGCATCGACGGCGGATTCCCCGCTCTCCACTGAATAATCCCCGTTCAGGCAAAGGATGGAAGCGGGATCCGCGCCCCGTTCGCGGAACGCGTCCTGGACCCCCAGGGCGCGCAACTTGGCGAGCGAAAGATCCGCGGGGCCGTTCAGGAACAGAAGGCGTCGGCTACCGCCGGAAAGCAGGTATTCCGCTGCCATCAGGGCGCCCCTGCGGTTGTCCACATAGACGCCGGCGCCTTCCGCCCGCGCTTCGATGATGCGGTCCAGAAGCACGTAAGGGACGGATCGTTCGTCCAGCAGGTCCAACTGGCAATCGCAATCGGAGATGGTCGAACTCAGGATCACCCCGTCCACGTGCTTTTCCAGCAGCACGCGCACGTGCTCCTTCTCCTTTCCGATGTCCCTGTCCGAATCGCAGAGGAAGAGACCGTAGCCGCGAGGACGGAGGGCTTCCTGGATCCCGCGCACCAGTTGCGGGAAAAAGGGATTGGCGATGTCGGGAATGATCAGGCCGACTGAGCGGGACTTGCCGGTCGCCAGTCCCCGGGCCACGCCGCAGACGCTGTAGCCCGCCTCCTCGATCACCGCCTTCACGCGCGCGCGCGTCCCGGGCCCGACGCCTTCGGGCCTATCGTTGACCACCCGGGAAACGGTGGCTTTGGAGACTCCCGCGAGCTTGGCGATATCCGCTATCGTTGTTTTCATTCGTTTGAGTAACCGGTTTACTAAACCGGTTACTCATGGTAGCATTCTTGCGTCACGCGCGCAAGCGCCCAGGAGGTTCCAATGAGCGTCAACGCAAAACCCTACCGGCATGTGGTGCTTTTCAAGTTCAAGAGCGGCTCGAGCGAGGAGACGGTCCGCTCCATCGAGAAGGCCTTCCACGAACTCGCCGTGCAGCTTCCCTTCGTCACCGATTTCGAATGGGGCCGCAACTCCAGCCCCGAAAAGCTGGACAAGGGTTTCACCCATTGCTTCATCGTCACCTTCCGCAACGAAGCCGACCGCGACCTTTACCTCCCCCACCCCGCCCACAAGGCTTTCATCCGGGACCATCTGGACGCCAACCTCGAGGACGTCTGCGTGCTGGATTTCTACTCCGAGGCTTGAAGCGATAAACATGCAACCGTCGGAGCTCCCCCGACGACTAACCCGATATGCCCGGGGAGGGAAAGCATGAGAAAGATACGATCGATTTGCCTGGTAGTCCTGGCGATGGCCCTGACCTGCGCGTCCGTATACGCGCAGGCCAAGGACAGCCCCGCAGTCAAAGACAGACCCGCGGTCAAGGAAAGCTCCGCGGCCAAGGCTGGTTCCGCGGCCAAGGCTGGTTCCGCAGTCAAAGACAGCTCCGCGGCCAAGGAAAACTTCGCGGAGATCCGAAGGAGCATCAAGAACCTCGCGCTCACCGACGAAGAGTTGGCGGGACTGGAAGCCATCTCGGCCAAGGACGGTGCCGAGGTGCTGAAGGCGCAGGCGGAAATCAAGATCCTCCAGGCGTCGCTCGAGCGCCTGATGTTGGAAAAGAAGCCGCCTATGGACGAAATCAACAAACTTCTCAGGGCCTCTCTGGAATGGGAATATCAAATACGCGTCATCCGGATCGAACGGAACATCGCGATCCGCGCCCTCTTGGGAGAAGACCGGTGGACTAGGATCTACCGGCTGGCAAAGGCCTGGCTGCAGGTCCGGCGCTCCGACGATGCGAGGCGAGATGCGCAGGGAGATGCGCAGGATTCGAAGTCGGCGCGAGCGCTTAAAATCCTTGACGCCCTTCAATGAGGTTCCCGACGGTGAGCTCATCGAAGCCTTCAAAACGGGCGCCGACAAGGAAGCCTTCGAGACCCTGATCCTCCGCCACCGCCCGTCCCTCCGCCGCTTCCTCGTCCTGCACCTGGGCGGAAGCGAGGATCTGGACGAAGTGGAACAGGAGACGTTGGTCCGCGTATTCGGCTCCCTCGGCGGATTCGCCGGCCGCTCCAGCTTCACCACCTGGCTGTTCACCGTCTCGCGGCGCGCCGCCGCCGATCATGCGCGCAGGCGAAAACGGGACCGGAACGGGACGGCGCGGCTCGTCCTGTTCCGGCCCGACTCCGATCCGAGGGAGCGCGACGAGCCGCATCGGCAATTCCTGGACGCGGAAATGAAGTCCGAAATACTCGCGGCGCTGGATCTGCTGGGAGAGCCGGACCGCAGCCTGCTGTACCTGCGGGACGCGGAGGGAGAGCCGCTCGAAGCGCTCGCCAAGGCGTTCGGCCTTCCGGAAGGGACGGTAAAGAGCCGCCTGTCCAGGGCCCGGCAGAAAATGAGGCCGGTGCTCCGCGCCAGGCTGGGGGAGGCGGAATGATGGAGATCGTTTATGCGATCGCGGATGATCGGGATGCCGAAATCGGAGACGCCCTGCGCTCCGCGCTTGATTCCCGCGCTACCCCCGTCCCCGGAATGCCGGATTTCCGCGGCGCCTATGAGGAAGCCGGTCGCCGCCGCCGCTCCCGGATTCTGCGCGTATCCGTACCGGCTTTCGCCGTAGCCGTAGCCGCAACCGCAACCGCGGCCTCGCTGGCCGTCGCCGCGCTGCTCCCGCTCCGATCCGCGACGGACGCGGCCAGCGCCGGATCGGATTACAGCGTCGCCGTTTCCGAACTATCCGCCGCCTCGGTGCAGAACGCCGCATGGCAGGACGGCCTGTTCTTCGACGAAGAGGAAACCGGCAGCGCCCTCGGTGAATTCGTATCCGATTTGTGGAACCTGTAGGCGGCTTGTACGCGTCCCTTCTTCGACCGGCCGCCGGCCTCTGTCCCTAGACTGGCCGCTGGCCTCTGTCCCTCGACCGGCCACCGGCCTCTGTCCCTCGACCGGCCACCGGCCTCTGTCCCTTGACCAGCCTCCGTCCCTTGACGCCCCGCCGCACCCGCGCGAGAGTGGATGCATGAGCGCCCACTACATCAAAGCGTTGACCAGGGAGACCGAGGAGCGCATCAAGCGCAACCCGAGCCTCAATATCGACAGCTTCATCATGCCCTCCCCCTACGTCGCCGACGAATCCCTGGAAAAGGATTACGCGCACTCCTACGTCTGGGAGGAGGAGCGAGAAATCCTGGGCTACATCGAAACCTGGTCGAACCAGGACGCCACGCGCCTGCACGTCTACAAGCAGGTCACCAGCCCCTTCGGCCGCGGCAAGGGCATCGGCTCGGCCTTCCTCGCGCGGCTAGCCCAGGAAGCGCCGGAAGGCTCCACCATCGACATGTACGTGTGGGAGCGCCAGGCGGAATCGCTATCCTTTTTCAAACGGCGCGGTTTTGAGGAAAGGGAACGGCTCGCCTGGAGGGCCCTGAATTTCATCCGTATCGAAGGGAAACCGGGTGTCATCCGGGAGACGACCGCACACGCCGGCGTGGAGACCGGTACGGCCGAGGAACTGGGCAAGATCCGGCATGACGCCAAAAAGGCCATCCGCCTCATCGCGGACATGGCCGGCGCTCTTTCCGCCGAAAACTGCAGCCGTATAATAGAAGACATCAACCGCGAAACCACGGCCCTCGTGAACACACTCAACCTCTTCCGCGATTCGGTCCAACGTTTCCGCACGGTCAGCCTCAAGGAACTGGTGATCGACCGCATCGTGCCCATGGTGGAGCATTCGCCGGTCCCCTGCGAACTCAGGCTCAGCTTCCCAAGCGAGATAGGCGAAGCCCGCGCCCATTATATGGAAGCGGGACGCGCTATCGTGAATCTCGTCTCCAACGCGCTGGACGCGATCCGCTCCTCAGGCCGTCCCGGCATCCTCTCCATCGCTCTTGAGGAGACGGGAGGCTGGATCACACTGTCGGTCGAAGACAACGGCATCGGCATCGACGAGGAACGACTGGCGCCGGGTTCGGACGGAAAGCCGCGCTTCATCGGCATCACCACCAAGGATAATTCCGGTGAAGGCCAGGGAACCCGTCAAATCTACGCGGCCTTCGGCGCCGAGAATATCTCCATCCGCAGCGAGAAGGGAAAAGGGACACGATGGACCATCCGGCTGCCCAAGGTGGAAATCCATGAGGAAGGCGAGCTCGCGGTCCTTGAAACGCGTTGGGTCGAATTCCGGGCGCTTAGCGAGACCGACGAACCTGAAGCCGGCGCTGAAAAATCCGGGATCTCGGCATTTATCTGGCGCAACCGGAAGCTCGACATCCTCATCTGGGACCTCATCCTGCAATTCTCCCGCAAGAATAACGTCCGCGAGCTGTACCGCTCCTTCCTCGCCCACCGAAACGGCATCTCGTCGGCCGCCGATTTCAAGGTCGAACTTGATTCGTACAAGACCGACGCCCCCGAGCTGCGCCTCTGGCTCCTGGAGGCGACCCGCCGACTGAAGCGCTCGGACTCGGTCATGGACAAGCTGGCCGGTTACGACGAATGGGCCGGCAGCCGCTTCAAGGCTTACGGCCAAGCCGTCGAGCGGACGGTGATTTTCACGCTGGATCCCGCCACCGGCCGCGTCGGCGCCACCGACCGCAAGCTCGCCGAGCATGCCGACTTCGTCCCCTACCTCGGCGGCGATCGCGACAAGCTCCTGCGCGGCGAATTCTTCGGCGACGTCCAGAACCCCTCCAACCCCGTCCAGCTCGGCGTCTGGGAAATCGGCGACGCCGACGACGGCCGCCGCAAAGCCGCCCTCGTCCGCTTAGGCGCCCGCCGTCTCCTGGAGATGGCCCTCCCCCCCGAAAAGAAGCTGCTCTTCTATGAAGCCACCTGGCGCCGCGGCCACTTGGACATGGACGTCAACCGTCCCCTTACCCTCGGCTCGGTCGCCTCCCTCGCCGACGATGAACTCGGCGAGCTTCTGGTCGAAGCCGACGAGGAAGGCGGCGAGTATATCAGCGCGGACTAGTAAGTCCGTCCGCGGACTAGTAAGTCCGTCCGCGGACTAGTAAATCCGTCCGCGGACTAGTTTGACAGTCAACGATCGCCCGTCTATGGTTGAGCATGACGGTAAGGAAGGCGTCCCCATGAGCGATGTTAAAAAGAAGACGATCCTGCTCGTGGAAGACGAAGCGATCATCGCCATGAGCCAGAAAATGTTCCTGGAAAAATACGGCTACAAGGTCATGACCATAGATACCGGCGAAAAAGCGGTCGAAATCATGAAGCAGGATGCCGATATCGAAATCGCCTTCCTTCCCGACAGCAAGAAAATTCCGCTCGAACGATTCGGGTACCAAGTCATCCTGGCCCATAGCGCGGAAAAAGCGGTCGAGCTGTTCAGCGCCGATGACCGCATCGATCTGGTCCTCATGGATATCGATCTGGGTCAGGGAATGGATGGAACGCAGGCGGCTCAAATCATTCTGAACCGACGGGAAATACCGATACTTTTCCTTTCCAGCCATACCGAACCTGAGATAGTGTCCAAAACGGAAAATATTACTTCCTATGGCTATGTGGTCAAAAATTCGAGCATTACGGTTCTTGACGCATCCATCAAAATGGCTTTCAAGCTATTCGAGGCGAACAAGAAATTGCGGAACGAGCTACAAGAGCGGAAACGGATCGATGAAAGGCTGCTCGCTTCAGAGACGCGATACCGCCGCCTTTTCGAGACGACGCAGGAAGGCATTCTCATCCTCGATGCTGAAACCGGCATGATAGTTGACGTCAATCCATTCCTCATCAATCTTCTGGGGTATTCGCACGAGCTGTTCATGGGAAAAACGATCTGGGATCTCGGTTTTCTGAAGGACATCATCGGGAACCAAGAGAAATTCCTGGAATTGAAAGAAAAAAGGTATGCGCGCTATGAGAATCTTCCCCTTGAGACCGCGAACGGAGAAATCATCGAAGTGGAATTCATCAGCAACCTCTATGAAGTCTCCGATGCCGAGGTGATCCAATGCAATATAAGGGATATCACAGATCGAAGAAAAATCGAAACGGGGCTCGAGAACACCCGCAAGGAACTGGAAGACATAAAGATTGCCGCGGACGACACCAGCGAATTCGCGCAAAGCGTAATCAATACGGTACGGGAGCCCATGCTTTCGCTGGACAAGGACCTCAGAATCATCACGGTAAGCCGCTCCTTCTATGAGTTTTTCAAGGTAAACCCCGAAGAAACCGTCGGACAGCTCATCTACGATCTCGGCAATAAGCAGTGGGATATACCCAAACTTCGCAAGCTCCTGGAAGATATCCTTCCCCAGCATACGACGTTCGACAATTACGAAGTCGAACATGACTTCGATACGATCGGCAAACGGATCATGCTCCTGAATGCCCGGCAAATCCATCAAAAATCTTCAAAACAACTTGTCATCCTCCTGGCGATTGAAGATGTCACCGAACGGAAGGAAACCGAACGGAGGAACAAGGCGCTCCTGGACGAAAAGGACCTCATCCTCAAGGAAGTCCACCACCGAATCAAAAACAGCATGAATACGATCAGAAGCCTCCTGTCCATCCAGGCGCAAACGCTGGAGGATGCATCGGCTATCGAAGCCCTCAAGGACACCGAAAGCCGCGTTCAGAGCATGATGGTCCTGTACGACAAACTCTACCGATCGGTCGATTACAGCGAAATATCGATGAAGGCATACTTGTTCACCCTCATCGATGAAATAATCGGGAATTTTCCGAACAGCAAATTCATCAAGATCGAAAAGAAACTCGATGACTTCGTGGTCAATGCCAAGAAAATGCAAGCGGTCGGCATCATCGTCAACGAACTCCTTACCAATATCATGAAGTACGCGTTCGCCGACAGGACCGACGGCCTCATTTCCGTCTCGGCGACGCTAAAAGGAAAGAGGGCCCGCATACTCGTTCAGGACAACGGTAAAGGGATCCCGGAAGACATCACCTTTGAGAATTCATCGGGTTTCGGTCTCATGCTCGTAAGGACCCTGACCGAACAGATAGGCGGTACCATCAGCATGGAAAGAAGCAACGGAACGAGCGTCATTCTGGATTTTAATATTTAGCGCTTTACCATTTCACATATCGGTTTGACAGTTGGCGCCTGCTGGGATATTGTATTTCAGGGTTCGAATTTAATAACGAAGACCGTAGCTTGCCGTGCGGTCAAGATGGGGGGCTCTCCATGACGGTTTCGATTTCCGGCTTCAAGAACGGACGGCTTTCGGTGCACATCCCCTCCAATGAAACTATAAAAAAGGCCATCGAGCAGATAAAAGGCCGACATTACGATTGCTATAATAATATCTGGCTGATACCTGATACCCAGAAAAACGTCGACCAGTTACTCCAATCGCTTTACGATACCGGGATTTTCTCCGTATCTGATTCCGAATCCGTACCCCAATCCGTCCCAGTCGTATCCCTTCCCAAATCCATACCCAAATCCGTTCCCGTTTTCGCCCCCGTTACTGTATTCGCCCCCGTTTCCGTTCCCAAACAAGTTCCTGTCGAGCCAACCAAGCCAACAGACCCTTTAATAGGCCGGTACAAGGAAGCTCTCAGGACACGCCATTACAGCCCGCGCACCATCCAGTCCTATACCCAATGGGTCGAACGCTTTCTCTCACTGCACGGCGGAAAGCCTCCCATCTCAATGGCAGAAAAAGAAATAAACACCTTCCTGACTCACCTGGCCGTCAAGGAGCAAGTCAGCGCTTCTACCCAGAACCAAGCCCTTGCAGCCCTTCTCTTCCTGTACCGGAGCCTGTACGGCCAAAAGATCGGAGAACTAGGTGAAATCGTCCGCGCGAAGAAACCGCTTCGCTTGCCGGTGGTGATGTCCAGGGACGAAGTGAGGGCAGTGCTTGACAATCTCTCAGGAGACAAGTGGCTCGCCGCCAAGCTCATGTACGGCACAGGGTTGCGGCTCATGGAATGCCTCAAGCTTCGTGTCCAGGACATCGATTTCTCCCGGAACGAGGTCCTCGTCCGCAACGGCAAGGGCGCCAAGGACAGGATGACCATGCTCCCGGAATCATTGAAGGCACCCCTCCGCGAGCACCTGGCCCATATCAAGATCATTCATGACCACGACATCGCCGACGGATGGGGCACCGTCCTCATGCCTGCCGGCTTGGACCGTAAATACCCCAATGGCGCCCGTGATTGGTTGTGGCAATGGATTTTCCCCCAGGAACGTCGCTGGCTGAACCCTAAAACCAAGGAAGAAGGTCGCCACCACATGGACGAATCCCTCCTGCAGCGCGCCGTGCATGAAGCCGTCATCAAATCCGGCCTGACCAAACGCGCCAGCTGTCATACATTCCGCCATTCCTTCGCCACGCACTTAATCGAAAACGGTTATGACATTCGAACCGTCCAGGAATTGCTCGGTCATAGCGACGTGAAGACTACCATGATCTACACCCATGTTCTCAATCGCGGCCCCAACGGCGTCCGTAGCCCCTTGGATAGCCTGTGAAAAGCTTACCGCTCGCGAACCGATTACCCCGGCAATCAGGAGGTCTCTATCGTCAACCGCCTAACTCAATATTACGGTTACAGAATAACGAGTAATCATCTTTTCTCTTAAAAATCCAAGATATTCCATGGATCGATCGGATTCACGAAATGTCCATCAAATACAGGAGCAGGTAAAACCGAGCCAATGCTCAGTTCAATTGATCGGTCACGTCGTTTCGGCACGGACCATCAACTGCTTCAACTCAACCGGGCACAAATAGAGTGTCATATTTGGGATAGCTTTTGCCTAATCCCATCAGTCCCTCATGTCCTTTGGGATACCCCAAAAACACCTAGACTATTGAACAGTATAACAACCATGATTACAAGCCAAGCATCTCCTATTTTGTTGCTCAGCGATGATTAAGCAATACCCCCCCCCTATTTACAAGCAGCTTATACTGACTTTGTTCACTCTTCATTTTCCTTTTATCTATCAATCCAATTAATGTTAGGCAGACCCTTCGGGCAGAGGATTGTTAAGATTAAAAGAAAGCAATAATATGATAAGCATATCTTGATTTTTTTGGATGTATTATCCTAACTGATATCAAGTAATATTCCAAATCTAATTATTTATAAAGAATATAGGAAGGTAATGCTACTTTGTTGGGAGGTTACAATGGAAACTTATCCACAACCTGTAATGGAGAATATTTTACCATTATCTTTAGCAAAGACTTTACCAGAAGCTTTTACAGAATGGTTTTTTACTGAAAAAACCATAGATTATGGATCTCCAATTGCAAAGTGCAATTTATGTGATAATGAAAAATTACGATATCATTTCGAAATTAACAATGAAAATAATGGGAATAAATTATTTATTGGTTCAAAATGCATAATTAAATTCCAATTAAGAGTTTTTGAAAATGGAAATGTATTGTCAACGAAAGGCGTAATAAAGAAGCTGAATCGCTTAATAAATGATATGCGCAAAGTTTCATGTATTAAAGCGTTAGTAGAAATAGCAAGTTTTGAAAATAATAATATTTTAAAAAGCGCCTTAGCGTATTATCAAAAACATCAATATTTGACTCCTAAATTTGCATTTGTAGTTTTTTGGCGATTAAAAAAGACATCAATAGATTTTACAGAAAGTTTCTTTAAAATTACTCTAAAAACAGAAAGTAATAAACGAGATTTAAAAGAAATGCCACATGAACGCGTATTAATGTTTTGGAACGCATTATCACCTGCTCAGAAAAAGATAGCTCAACAATTAGGGCATAAACCCCCAATATAAGAAATGCCTAACAACTGCTTCAACCGGACAGCGCCTTTTGTCACGGTTTGTGCATCTCGCTGCGCTCGTTCATGCACAAACCGCGCCAACCCGCTTCGCGGGACAGGCTTGCCGGTTAAGCAAATGTTGGATTGACCCTTCGGGCG
>Ga0209727_1001008_pt1 | contig 25919 bp, 42 predicted proteins | sample RifGroC1_FD_183995 | JGI IMG/M metagenome (GOLD analysis project Ga0209727, IMG submission 183995) | Groundwater microbial communities from Rifle, Colorado, USA - Groundwater C1 (SPAdes) (version 2) | ecosystem: Environmental > Aquatic > Deep subsurface > Groundwater | place: Rifle, Colorado...
CGGCTGATCGGACTCGACCGCCTGGCGCACCGGCCCACCAGGGTCGATGCTGGCACCCGGCTTGCTGTGCAGCAGCGATCCGTCCAGCTTGATCTTCACTATTCCGATGGCTTTAGGCATCTTTACTTCTCCTTAAGCGGCGCGTGGCCGGGTCAAATGACTACAGGATGAACTGCACCTGGGCCGCGAAGACGCGGAACTGGTTGACGATGTTGGGCGGGCAGAGCACATCCACCCGGTCGCGATCCGTGGCGTTGCGCTCGACCACCAGGTCGGTGCGGTACTGGGCCAGATCCTCGATCAGCCCGGCGCTGGCCCACTCTTCGGCCAGGGCGATCAGCTCGGCGCGGATGATCTTGGGCGTCACGATGGCCTGACCCGGGCCGTAGTCGATGCCGTCGTCGGCCAGCTTGTGGCGCGGAAACTTTTGGGTGATGCGCGCCCGCAGGCTGTAGCGCAGGTATTCCAGGGTGGCCGGCGTGGTCAAGTTCAGATAGCTGGGATCCGGCAGCCCGTAGGCGTTTTCCTGGTACATGGTGATCAGCCGCTCGATGCGCACCACGCCGCCGGCGTCCACGTACCAGGTGGCCATGCCGTCCCACAGCAGCAGGTTGCGCTCTTCGGAGGTCCAGCGGCTGGTTTCGGGCGGCGGCAGAATGCCGGTCAAAGGCAGGGTCTGCATCGGCCGGGCCGGGTCGATCGAAAGGCTCAAGCTGGCCTGGGAGGCCACCGCCGCGGCCCAGAGGTAGGGCGGGTCGGGCGTTTGGGCGCAGGCCACACAGCACACCAGCGGGCTGTTGCGGCCGTCGCCGAAGGTTATCGCGTTGGCGTGCGTGCCGCGGAAGGCGCAGTAGGCGATGCCGCCGATCTGGCGCGTGCCGCTCCAGCGCGAAAGCAGTTCGGCCTCCAGGGCCGTCATGTTGGCCGTATCGGTGTAGGGCATGACGATGCCCTGGAACCACTGATCGCCCATCGCCGTGATGGCGTCGGCCACGTCCGGGTTGTTCGCGCCCGTGCTCATGGCCACCAGCGTGGCGCCGATGCCGGCCGGGGTCGCGTCTTCCGAGTAGTAATTCAGGCGCAGGTCGATGTCGTTGCCCACCAGGCCTTCGTGTTTGGCGGTAAAGGTCACCACCGCATCGGCCGCCAAGGCCGTGACCGGCAAGGTGGTATCGGCCGTGACCGCAGCCGCCACGGCCGTGGCCGCCTGGGCCGCCGTCATGCCGGAGGTGATGGCGGTCAGTACCCGATCTCCGCCGATGTAAAGGGCCAGCGTGCCGGCCGCCGTGGCCGGTCCGGTGAGGGTCAAGGTGCCCGCCGCCGCCGCGCCCGAGGCATGGTCGGCCAGGGCGATGGCCCAGCAGTCGATGTACCGGTTGGCGGCCTTGAACTGCTCGATCATGCGGGTCAGCATGGAACCGGCGCCGAACAGCACCACGGCCGCATCGGTGGTGGCCACGCGCAGCAGCGTGTTGACCGTGGCCGTGCCGGCCGCAACCTTCTGGCCGATAAAGAGCACGCGGTACTGCATGGCGGGCGTGCCCACCACGGCCCGGCTGTTGTCGAACTCCACGTAGGCCAGCGGCACGCGCAGGTTTCCCGGAATGGTGTTAAAGGAAATCGTCATTTGCTTTTACCTCCCTTGGTTGGGGCCGGCTCGCTGACCGATGCAAAGAGCGCATCCCCGTCACGCAGGCGCCGGCGCCAATACGTCGTATCGGGCTTGTTTTCGCCTTCCGCGGCCAGCGGATTTCCGGTGGCCGGATCGCGCACGATCAGGCCCGGCGCGGGTTTGATGTGCAGGGTGGGAATGGTCATACAGAGCCTCCTTCCAGTTCGATGGTGTCGGTGGGCGTGGGCTCACCGTCTTGTTCCGTGTCCAGATCCCAGGTCGCGAGCACGCGCAGCAGGTCGTCTATGCTGCTGGAATCTGCCACCGGCCGCCAATTCTGGCGCCAGGTAACGGCCCACAGGGCCACGGCGCGCTGATCGAGTTTGCCGCTGTACAAATTGTCGGCGCGGATCGCGTCCGGTGTGTCCAGATCCTCGCGTCCCCACACGTTGCTCACCACCAGGCGCCCGACAGCGGCAGCCAGGGTCATGGCGGTGGCATCGCGCGGCAGCCCCTGGCCGTCCACGGCCAGGATGAAGGCGGCCAGATGGGTCTCCAGCTCAACGCCCACCGAGGTGTATTCGATGCGCGGCAAGCCCAGGCAGCCCACGCACACCGTGGAGCGGCCGCGCACCACCAGGCGTTTTAGGTCGTCGATCGACATGCGGCCCGGGTGGCTCTGGACGTGATCACCCAGGCCGGCGGCCGACAGGGCGGAAACGATCGCTTGTTGAATGGCGGGAAGCGTCATGCGCCGACTCCTATCTCCCTGAACCAGTCAAGGATGGTGCGCTCGATCTCGGCCTCATCGCCCGCCGAAAGCCCCAGGTAAGGACGGGCCTGGATGTTGCGCTCTTCGTCGCCGAACTGGTGCGTGGCGGCATAGATCAGGTTGCTGCCGATCTCCACTTCGTTGCCCGACACCACGTGATCCAGCGAGCCGATCAAATCGCCTTCGCCTTCGAGCAGGCTGTGGCCGCTGTGGCGCGTGGCGGCATATTCTTCAGACCAGTTCGGCCAGGCCGCGCCGTCGGGCGCCTGTTTTTCTTCGGAGATGCGCCGGCGGGCCTGGCTTTCGACTTGCGCTCCGATCACGTCCAGCAGATCGCCGGCATCAAAACCGCCCAGGGCGGCCAGGCGGCGCTCCAGGGCCTTGATTCCGGATAGATCGATGTGGATGCCGGCACCGGCCATGCTAAAACCCCCCCTTTAAATCCGTGCGCGTCATGAGCCGCTCGCCGCCGGCGAAACTTGCGCCGCCGCCCGAGGGCGCCGCCGGGCTGTCGCCCAGGGTGGCCACGCCCTTTGCAATGTCGCGCAGCCAGGCGATGGCGTTCTTGTAGCGCTTTTCCACCTCTTCGGTGGTGCGGTTGCCGCTCAGGTGGTACATGGCGATGTCGATGCACACGCGCTTGACGGCCGCCGGAGCGGCCGCAAGCGGCAGCGTGTAGCGCGCGGCCAGGTAGCTGTCGATATCGGCGCTGGCATCGTCCAGGGCGTGTGTGACCGCCTCGTCTTCGATGACGGCATCGCCGTCTCTATCGGACACGGCGGCCAGGGCATCGCTGCCCACCCGGTCGCTTAATTCCTGTGCGGTGGCGTAGGCCATCGATTACTCCTTGGCGCCTTTTTTGGCCTTGCCGTTGGCGTTGCTTTTCTCTCCGGATTTTTCTCCCGGTTTTTCTTCCGTGGAAACGGTGACCTTCAGCATGGGCTCGGCCTTCAATACGGCCAGCTCGGCCTTGCTGAAGCGGTTATCGGCATACTGCTTGGGGGACACGCTGTGGGCCACGCCGCAGCGCCGGAAGCCTTCTTTCTGGGAGGTGATGGTGATCATGCGCGTTCTCCTTTGGAAAGGCCCCCGGGCCATTGCGCCCGGGGGCTTATCGCGATTGGGGATGCCCCGTGTGCGGTCTAAAGATTAACCAAGCCCGGTGGATCCATAGCTCATCTGCCAGAAGCCGTAGCCGCCGGCGCAGCGCGCCTCGGCGCCGAACTTGAAGGTGGCGCGCATGAAGACATCGTCGCTGTCGGGCATGGTCTGCTGCACGAATACCGGTTTTTTTCGCTCCTGGTAGATGAACGGCTTGACCGGCATGCTGGTCACGTGCAGGAACCAGGCGGTGCGCGAGGTCAATCGCGGGTTGACCAGCAGCTTGGCCGTTCCCTTGTAGGGGTTGGGGGTGTCGTCGGCCAGCTTGTCGTTTTCCAGCAGCATGCGGCCGACGGCCTCCAGGGCGGGCGGCACTTCCAGGACATCGGGCACCAGCGCCAGGGGCCGGCCCTCATCGTCTTTGAACTCCATGATGGCGGTGCGGGCCGCACCGTAGCTGGCCGCCGCGGCGGCCTGGGTGGCGTTGGAGAGCGCCGCCGTGCCGGTATTGGAGACGCTGGCGCCGGCCACCGGATGATCGGTGTCGTAGAAGTACTGGCCATCGTAGCAAAGAGCAGCGAAGGCGTCGTTTTTCAGGTCGGCGTCGATCTCGTCGGGCAACTGCTTGGCGCTGTATCCGGCGCTCTGGGCCCGGGGGGCGTAAATGCCCAGGGTGTCGTCGTCGATGTCGTTGCGCTTGACCTCGACGGTGGCCTCCCAGTCATCGTTGACGATGGCGTACTTGAAGGCCTCGAACTGTTTGACGACCTTGTCGCCGATCCACTTGCGCATGCGCGGGAACTGGCTCAGCCAGTTGTAATTGTTCTGGCTGCTGCCGCTGGGAACCAGCATGGTGGTCTTTTCCCAGAGGGAAGGGGCGGCCTCGAAGGCCTTGTTGAAGATGGTCTTCAGGTTCAGGAAGACCGCTTCCAGATTGGCTTTATTGACGATCATCGTTCATCCTCCTGTTGTATTGCCGGTTGGCAAAAGTTGCCGTTAAAAGCCTGTGTTACACGGTGCTCAGGGTGCAGCCGTCGTTGACCACCACGCGCCAGGCCAGCACCGCGCCGACCAGCACCGCCGCCAGCACGATGGTGTCGCCGGCATCCTGCAAAGCGATGCGGTTGTTGCCGGTCTGGTTGATGGCCGAGGCCACCGCGATGGTGATGGCGCCGCCGCCGTCCACCGCGTGGGAAATGGCCAGCGTGATACCGGCCAGGCCCGGGATGGCCAGGGTGCGGGTTTCGGCGCTGCCGCCGCTGGTCAGACCCACCGAGCCGCTGCGCGTCACCGGAATGGCGCCGGCGTCGCCGGGATCGGCGATGGCCACGGGCGCTTTGGGAAAAATTTCCTGCAACGCGGCCTCTACCGTGGACTGGGCCGTGAAGCTGCCGGCGTCGGCGATGCCGATGGCCGCGGCCATGTGGGCGTTGCTGGTGTCGGCGATATGGGCCGCCACGTCGGCCTGCAAAATGGCCGGGTCGATATCCACCCACACGTGCGTGGCGTCGATGTAGCCGGCGATCACGCCGCAGAAAATGGCGTTGGAAACGTCGGCCACCAGTCCCACCGTCTCATCGTCCACCAGGTAGACATGATCGCCCACATTGGCCTGGGCGGCGGCCGCGATGGCGCATTTAATGAGCCCGCGCCGGCGCACCACGCACTGCTTGGCGCCGTTGGCGCCGGTGTTGGCCACGCGCTCGATGGCGATGCCCTGGAAGATCAGCCCGGCCGTGTCAGCGCCCGGCAGCAGGTAGCCGGCCGCGTTTACGGCCACCAGGCCGCCGCCGTAAATGGTCGTGGCGCCGGCCACCGGGAAGGGCAGCTCCACGCCGTCTTTTCTTTCGATGCCTTTATCCGCTGCTAATGCCATGTTTTTTCTCCTTGTTTTGCGTTCTTACCGCCGTCCCGCCGGCGTCCGCCGCGCTGGTTTGGCGCGGGATTATTTGCCGTATTTTTTCAGGTCGTCGGCCGTGTTGCCGAACATCTGGGCGATCTTGGTCTGGTCGGCATTAAGCGCCAGGCCCTGCTCAGGCGGCTGGCGGTCCAGTTGGCTGGGGTCGCCGATCACCGGGGCGCTGGCCACGAACTTTTTGAACGACTCCAGGCCGCCCTGCTGGCGGCAGGTGGCCAGGTAAAAGTCCTTGGTGGCCGGGGTGATCTTGCCGGCCTTCAGGGCCGCATCGATCTCGCGGGAGATTTCGGCCTCCAGCTCGGCCTGGGCGCGATCGGACAACGCCTTTTCGGCGTTGATGGCGCGGGTCTGCATCTGATCGTAGTCCGCGCGGGGCACGAACAATTGCAGATCCGGCGTCTTGGCGCGGTTGAGCGCCGTGGCCAGATCGGTGCGCAGGGAGCCGATGGCGTTCAGGGCCTGTTCTTCCGTGGCGTTCTCGGCCAGACCGAGGGCCAAAAGCAGTTTTTTGAGCATGTCATCCTCCTGTGAGCGGGTGGATTCCCGCCCGATTTGATTGAGCGCCGTAAGGCGCAGGTTGGGCCGGTTGGTCAGGCCGATGGATACGAGCTGGGCGATGCGCCCGCTGCGCTCTTCGTAGGTAAAGACCGGCGAAATATAGCGATATTCGCGGTTGGCCACGGCCAGGGCGCCGCCCGGGGTCCACTCCGCGCGCCCCCAGATAGCGCCGTTTTCGCGCGTTTCCAGCGCCTTGATCCACCCGGCCGCCGGGGCCGGCTCGCCGTTGGGCGCCTTTAGCTGGGTGGCGTGCTCGGTATCGATCACCAGGTCGCGGGCATCGGCGTTAAAGGCTGCCATGATGTCCGCCGGCCGGTCGTTGAGCCACTTGCGGCCGTCGCGGCCCACCACCGATACGCCGGCCGGGATCAGTTCCAGCCACTCGGGCGCCGGGCCGGCCGGCAGTTCGAAATTCAAGGCATCGAGCAGCTCGTCGCCGGTCAGGCGGTTCAGGGCTTGGCAAAGTTTCGGGCGGTCTTCGACGATGATGATCTGCATGCCTTATGCTCCTCGGTAAAAAGCCAGATCGCTGCGGGCCGCGGCCTCGGCCTGGGGGCTCAGGGCGGCCAGTTTTTCGTTCAAAAGCGCCTCCAAATTTTGGAGCCGCGTCTTTCCCGGGTTGCTGTCCCAGCCCGGATCGATGCCGGCTGGCACCATTTCCACGCGCCCGGTGCGCTTGTTTTCCCAGGGCACGCGCACGATGGGCGGCGCCTGGGTCTTTACCGGCACGCGCCGCTTTTCGAGCTGGCCGGTGGGCAGGCCCGTTTGCGCGTCGATGATCTGGGCACGGCCGGGCGCCATGACGCCCTCTTGGCGCATGCGCTCGGCTTCGGCGCGGCTGACCTGCCGCACGCGGCACTTGCAGCCCCATCCGTTGGGCGGCATGTGGGTTTCCCACCAGGGATCGTCGATAGGAAGCAGCGTGCCGTGCCAGGCCACATGCTCTTCGCGGTGCTCGCGGCTGGGCCCCAGCTCGTAGAGCAAATAGGGCAGCGCGGCCTTGGTTCGCTCGGCGCGGTTCCACTGGCCGGCGGCGCGCGCCGTGCGCAGGTTGGCCCGAAAGATCGTTTTAAGCCGGCGCGGGCTGCCCAGCTTGGCGGCCACGGTTTTGCCGGTCACAGGATCGACCATCATCTGCTCGCCCCACCAGCCCAGCTCTTGCAGGGTCGGCGTCAACTCGGCGGCAAACTGGCGGTAGGTGCGCCCTTCGGCCAGGGCCTTGTCCAGGGCCTCGCGGATGCTGGTAAGCACGTCGGCCTGGGTGGCCTTGGCCACGGTAAAGGCGCTGGCGTGCTCGGTGCGCCATATGTCGCGCCAGTCAAAGCCGGGCGTTGCAATCTTGGCTCTGAAATATTGCAGGGCATCCTTGGGGATCGGTCCCGGCCCGCTAATTCGCATCGCCGACCTCCCCAATGCCGCGCTGGCGGAACAACGCCCGGGCCAGGGCATTCACCAGGGCCGAAGGGTCCTGCTCGGCGACCACGTCGGCCAGCCGGCGGGTAAAGTCGTCGGCGTCCACGGCGGCGTCGAGCGCCGCGCGCACCGGGTCGATCAGCGGCGCCAGCATGGGGCGCCATTCGGCAGCGGCCTCGTCGGCCGCCAGATCGATATCGTCGAGTAACGTTTCCTGCCGGTTCAGCGCGCGGTTCAACGCCTCTTTTTCCGGAGGGGCGGCCGGGGCTGCCGTCGGTGCCAGCACTTCGGCCCCTTCGGGCGGATCGGGCAGGCCCAGCTTGTCGCGGATCACGGAGGCCTCCACGCGCAGGCCCAGCGGCACCAACTTTTCCAGAGCGTCGGCCAGCGCCACGATGTCTTCGGGCTGCGGCGCGCGCAGTTGGATCTGGGGATAGCTTTCCTGGGGGCCGAAGTTCAGGTCGATGAACGGCTGAATCAGGTCGCGCTGCACCGTCTCTTCGAGCTGCTCGGCGTCGTCGTCGCGAAAATCGTGGCGCACCTCGTTCTGGGCCTCTTCGTTACCCAGCTTTCCCGGGGTGCCCTGGGTGGTGGCTGTCTGGCCCAGAAGCCCCTTGGTGACCTGGTTGTCCAGGTACTGCGCCAGGCGCTCGAAAAAGTCGGTGGAGCCGCTTTTGGTGGCCTCCACCAGCTCGATCTCCATGCCCTGGGGAAAGACCGCCGCGGCATCCGTGCCCAGATTGGCCACCGCCAGCTTGAGCACATCGATATCGGCGGTCGAGGCGCCGGGCAGGTATTTTCCCAGACGCAGCGGCATGCCGAACACTTCGGCAAAGGCCAGCCAGTCTTTGAGCGTGTAGCCCTTGCACATGTAGGCCCAGGCCGCCAGGCGCGCAAATCCGCTGCGGATGGGGATGCCGCTCTTGATGCGCGGCGTGTGGCGTATGAACTTGAACGGGGCCAGCTCGATGCCGTCAAAAGCGTCGATCTCGTCACGCAGGCGGATCTGCCGCCGGCTGACGCGGTCCCAGCAAAACCAGCGCGGATCTCGGTGCTCATAGGCCCGCGGCATCCACTGGGCGCCCGAGCGGTCCCACATGATTTCGCAAACCGCAAAGCCCTTGCCCAGTGCGTCGAGCAAATCTTTTAGCAGCCAGCGAAAGCCGGCTTTTTTGGTCATCGCGCGCACGGCCTCGGCCAGCTCCGTGTCGCGGGCCGAGTCGCTGGCGGCCTCGACCGTGATCGGCAGGCGCGATACGGCCAGCTTGCGCTTGCCCAGCTCGCAGGCATAGTGCAGGTCGCGCTCTTCCATCTCTTCGGCCAGGGTCAAAAAGCTGTCGTGATCGCCGTCGGCCGCGCTGCGCAGCAGGGCCGCAAGGCCCGTCGGCGTCAGCCCGCTGGCCACGGTTTCGTTCCACACCGTGCGCACGCCGGTCATCGAAGCCCCTGCGATTTCGCGGGTAAGCGCCTGGCGCCGGATGGGCCGGTTGTATGCGTCGTACAGCGTCACGTCCGCCATTACCAAAGCCCTCCGCAGCGTCCCAATCCGGCGGTGACCTTCACCGGCCGGTTGTCTTCAGCATCCATGCGGCCGGCGCGGCGCACGGGGTGATAGGCATACTCCACGGCCGGGTTGGCGGCCGCGTGCTTGGCCAGGGCCAGCGCCCAGAAGCGGTCGCTGTGGCCGTCCGGGCCGCTTTCGGCCAGAAAGCGGATATTGCCCGCCGCCGTGGTCGTCTTGCGAATGGCGCGCAGGTCGGCGCGGATCTTGTCGTCATGCGGGATCCGGATCGATTTATCCTCGAAGGCCGCGCGCACCGGGTAGGCCAGCGCCTCTTTGACGTTGGCCGTAAAGCGCACCGGCTCGACGCGGTAGGTGCCGAACTTTTCCTGGGCGCGTTCGGCCAACTGCATGCCCAGGCCCGTGTCATCAATGCAGCAGCGCCGCACGGCCGGCAGGGCCATGATCTCGTAAAGATGGGCTTCCTGCTCGGAAAACGTCATGTTTTGCAGGCAGATCACGGCCCGGGTAAAGAGCATCGCGCCGATGCGCTCGATCACCCAGATCACGGTCAAGTCGCGGGTGCGGCCCACATCCACGCCGACATAAAGCTCGGTGGGCTTGCGTCCGTCGGCCAGCATGCCGTCGGCAAATAACTGCCAGGCCTCGCCGCCGCGATACTCGCACCCGGCGATCAAATCGAACGACAAAAAGGCGCCTTCGTCGTCGGCCGGCACACACATGTACTCTTGCAGGAAGATCTCTTCGCTGGCGCAGCCCGACTTGATAAAGTCGAAGTATTCGCCTTCGTCCATCGCCAGGCGCTCGTCGCCGGCCGGAAGGGCCTGCTGCAACTTGAACAAAAAGCCCTGATCCAGGGCGTTTTGCAGCGATACCGTGTGCAGCGAAAAACCCTTGGGATTGCCGCGGTGCTTGACATCTTCCACCAGCTCGTTGAAAAAATTGGCGCTTCCGCGATGGGTGGAAACGATCTCCAACTGACCGCCCCAGGTAATGCCTGGATATGCGATGGAGTAAAGTTTGCGCGGGTCCGGGTGCAGGGCGAATTCATCGAGCACGCGCCCGCCGCGCTTGCCGGCCTGCGCATCCGGATTGCTGCTCATGGAGTGGATCCGCCGGCCGTTGGCAAAGTGCAGCACGTAGGCCGAGATCTTCTTGTCGTCATCAAGGACCAGCGCGCCCAGGTCGCGGGCCGCCACGTTCAGGATGCCGGCAAAGCGCTTGCAGTCTTCCAGGAAGAGCCGTGCCTGAATATCGTCGCGCGATGACACCCACTGATCATTGCGGTTCTCCTTGGGGGCCGTGCGCTCGACGGCCGCATAGCCGGTGGACCATGAAACGCCGATCTGACGCGATTTTTCCATGAGCTTGAGGCGGCTCGTATCGTCAATCCAGCGCTGCTGGAACGGCAAAAATAGCCGGTCCGGCTCGGGTGGAACTATTTTGGCTTTGCCGCGTGGCTGGTTCACAGGCTCAACTGCTCCCGAATACTTCGTATGGTTTTAGCGTCCAGGGCGCGGTCGGACGGGTCCGCCGTCTCCTCGGGCGCCATTTGTGCCCGCATCTGCCCGATCAGTTCCAGACACTGGCGCACCTCTTTGATCCCGGCCAGATCCACGCCGGCCGGAGATGTGAGCATGCCGTTGATTTTTTTTTGCAGGGCCTCGCCCAGGGCCGCCACCGCATCTTCGGGCGTCTGGATGGCCCGTTGCTCGACCCCCTCGCAGATCTCGGCCCCTGGGGCCTCCGGCTGCGTTTTGGCCGCCGCGGCCGCCGCCACCTGCTCGATGCGCGCAAAGGCATACACGTCCTGGGGGTCGGGCTCAGGCGAATCGAGCACCTTGCGCAAAAGTTTGGCCCGCAACTGCACCGTGCCGCGCCGGATGTCGGAAAGCTCGCGCCGGTATTCTGCGCGCCTCTCGCCCCATCCTCCGTCGGCGCCCCAGCGCTTCAACTGGGTTACCGAAACCCCGGTCCGCGCGGCGGTTTGCTCGTAGGTCAGGCCGTCGATGATATACAGCCCCTCGGCGCGCTCGCGGATTTCCCAGGAGATTTCGGTGGGCATGGGCTTTACATCCCCAACGCTTTGCGGATGGCCACGATTTCGTGGCTCAGTTCGTTCCAATGGATGCGCAGGTTGGCCAGCTCAACCGACTGCTGGGCGGCCATTTCAGCCTGCAAATCCTCGATGGGCGCGAATGGGTCTAGGCAATCGCGGATCGATTTGACCAGCCCCTTGATGCGCAGTTCCACCCGATCGCGCTCGTTTTGCTTCTCCAGCAGCCGACCCTGGAATTTGAGGCGCTCTTCGCTCATATTTTCCCCTCTGTCGCCACCTGCACGCGCTGTTTGTGGACGCGCAACTGCGGGCAGTATTGGTTTTCGCGGATATCGTGCGTCAAGTTGGTCATGGCCTGGGTGTTGAGCACCACCAAGTCCTTTAAATCTTTGGCGACACACGAATAGTCTTCCACCAGCTTCACGTTGTTGTTGTAATTCATGCGCAATTCATCCATATAGGCCCGGTGCTCTTTCAGGATTGCATCGAAGCGGCGCGCATCCAGCCACCAGATCACCAAGAGCAACCCATACGGCCCGTAATATTTGAGCACCTCGATCATCGATGTCAGCGTGACGACGCCTTGCTCCAAAAGCCATCCCCCCATCAATTTGTGGCCTTGCCGCCCATAATGGCGATTCCGCCCTTGGTCACGAACCGCAGCACGATGTTGGCCAGCGGCACGGCCGCCAGCAGCGCCTGGTACACATAATCGGGCACATCGACCCCAAAGCCCGCCAACACGCCGGCCACGGCCAGCATTACGGCGTTAAAATCGATGGTCTTGCTTTTGATCGCCGGTTTTACTTCCATACTCACCTCGCTTTATGCCGCGCCCATCTCTTCCGGAAGGTTTTTGCCGTGCCAGAAAGCCGGCCCGCCGAAGGCGCACACCGCCGCGTAATAGGTCCGAGCGCGCAAGGCCCGCAGACGCCTGAGCCAGTCCCAGCGCGTACCCGCCGCGATCAGGCGCAGAAGGTTGTTCAAAAACACGCGGTCGGCGGCATCCTTGTCTTCGATGCCGTCTCCGATAAAGTACATGTAGTCGTGGATGTCGCACGCCGCAGTCACGCGCAGGCCATAGATCGTGTCGGGCACAAACCACGTGCCTGGCGATCCGCACCCGTTGCACACCGTGGCGCGTTGTCCGTCCGAAAGGCGCCAGTATGGCTCAGGGGCAAAGAGGATGGCTTTTTGCGTCGGGGGCATGGCGTAACCTTACTGGACCGCCTGATCGGCGTATTGTTTGAGCGTTTGCAGGCCCAAGATCAGTTGGTCGATGGCCTGGAGCAGCAGGTTTTTGGGCGCCGGCGGCTTGGTCAGCGCAAACACCTCGTTACTGTCGCCGCTCTCTTCGCTGGCCGCGCTGCCCTGGACATAGGCGCGCACCACAAAGTAGGACTCCGCGCCGTCCGGCACCGTGACGGTGCAGGTCGTTTGCGGCCCGGTCCAAATGGGCTTGGCGTAGTCATAGCCGGCGCCCGCCACCCGTTGAAAAAGACGATACCCCGTGGGCGCCGGGTTGTTGGCGTCCCAGGCCAGCGTCACCTGCGCGGCTTGAGCTGCGGCGCAGAGCGCGAGCGTTACGATGCAGGCGAGCAATAAAATCTTTTTCATGCGTCGGATCCTTTCCTGTAAAAATGTGCTTATCCCAGCAGATCCGTGCGGAACTGCCGCAGGTCGAACTTCCTGCCCGGACAGCTCTTGTAGGGCGCAAGCTCCCTGTGCCCATAAACCCGCCCGAGGGTGATGCCGAAGACTTCCATCAACGAACGCACCAGCTTCAATCCCGCGGCCAACTGGGGCACCGGCACCGGCGTTTCGTCGAAGTTGCCTACAAAACAAACACCCAGCGCGCGCTGGTTCATGCGCTGCTGGGTGCAGTGGGCGCCCGTTTCGGTCATCATGCGCCCGGTCAAAATCTCGTAGCGTTCACCCACCAGTTCGATGCCGAAATGGTATCCGATATCGGTCCAGGGCCGCTGCACCGGCATGCCGGCGTCGAGTAGCCCATTGACCTGTGCCGGATCGATCGTGAGCCCTTCGAGCCGGTATGACGTGTGATAGCGCCGGATGGCATTCCAACTGACGGTCAGCCCGTCAGGCGTAAGACTGTGGTGGATGACGATCGCGTCCGGCCGCATGGATGCTCCTTTTTTTTGAACAGGGGGTGCTGGAGAGGAGGGAGAGGAGACCGGCATCTGAACGGGATGGGTTTCTGCGCCTCTCCAGCACCCCGTTCAGTTTTCTTCATCCATTAAAGCGGAAAGCAAAACAAGTAGGCGGGAACGATTGTGTGCCAAGGGTTGGCACACAATCTTTTTTAGGTTGAAAAATGTCTGGTTGGCTTCGGTAATAAGGTCGTTGCGGACCTAAAAAATTATTTTCCCTGCCTCATTTTTTTCTTGACATCATGATTATCATGATGCATATTATAATCAACAAACGGCAACACTAAACGGAGGTCACCATGCAAAAACAACTCATTATCGGCGACGACTACGGAACAATTTTCGGACTCGATCCAAAAAAAGGGCAGCACATCGTTTACCTGGGCGGTGTAAGATTCCGGCTGGCCCAAGGAGTACGAGAGGCAGAACGCGAATCTCAGGACACCTATGAAAAAATATTGGAGTACATCAACCAACCGAGCATCCATATGGGCCGCATGTAAAAAATCTAAGGGGGCTGCGCATCCTACACGCGGAGAAAGATGTTGATATGCCAACACTTTGCGCAGCGTGTGGGAATTTGAAAGGCAGCATCGCATTGGGTGGGACACTACTTTGCCGCCAGTGCGAACCGGCGATATCGGCTGAGATAGCCAGCCTTCGGGCGGCAGGTAAGCCCGTAAACGTGGCGCACATAGCCCATCGGATTTACAAGGAGACAAATAGCGGAGGTAATTACCTGCTTCGGGATATCCCCCAGGAGCTTTGGGACAAAGCGAAACACCGGGCCGTCGATGACGCCGACTCTCTCCGTGATATAGTTTTAAAAGCCCTTCATGCATACCTAAAATAGCCCCTTCGAGGCCCCTCTTTGGAGGGGCCGCAACCCCTATCTTTGTACACCGTCATTGCCATGATCGAGGCTGACGATACCGTTGACCAGCCGCACCGGCAGTTCCCGTGAAATGGCTTCCACATAACGATACACGGACCGTCTCGACAGCCCCGTCTTCTCCTGAATACTGCGCACCGAGACGCGGCCGCCGCAGGCGGATTGCAGCACACATATGATCCGGGTGGTTTTACTGACGGCGCTGTCGGTCATAATTACTCCTCGATCCGTTTCAGATCAGTACCCTTGATGAGCGCCCTGGAAACAGCACTATTGCCGGATTTGAAGAACCATTGGCACAAGTATTGCCCCCCCCCAATCACTGAAAAACTCTTGCTGGACGGCCTTGATCACGCCGCTAAAGAACGGTCTCCGCGTCAGCTTTACTTTATCTCCGACTTTCAAATACTGCATCGATCCTCCTTTCTGCATTCTCCGCATAGATTGAGCCGCCAGGTCTTCGGGTGGTAGGCTTCAGGGCCGCAAACCAACGGCGGGTAACGGTGGCAAAATCCCCATTCGGGCTTACTCTCTGGATTCATCGTCAGCCAAAAGATACATTCATGGCAGTATCCGATCGGCATTTCACTCCCCCTTGCGGCGCCGTCCCATGTTGCGCTCCCTGATCGCGCGCATCTGTTCGACGGTCATCAGCGGTTCAACCGGTGTCTCGACGTGCTCCCTGGTCTGCTCCGGAAGGCGCCCGGTGCGCTCGTCAGCGTTGTGGCGCACTTCCCTGGCGCGGTCCATTTCGTTGGCCAGATCATAGGCTACCTTTTTCAGGTAGCCGTGGGATGTCAGCGGCAGGCGCGCCGGAGGCCGCTGGGCAATCTGCTCCAGGGCCTGGGCCCATGCCGCAGGGCTGTTGGGCCGGGCCGGCAACTTGTCCCACTGGATATGGCTGTCCATCACCATTTGCCGCAGTGAATGCAGCAGGCCCAAAGCCTTGGACCACGACACCCCGCGCTTGCTGCCGTCCGGACGGAAAAGCGCCAGGTAAGGCAGCGCCCGCTTGGCCACGTCGGCCGGCATCTCGGCGACTATCATCAGGCACTGGCGGGCGTTGGCATCCGATGACCACGCCTCGGCGCTATGCATGGCGCCGCACGATGGGCAAACCAGTCTCATCGTTGCCCCCCCGTCATCCGCTCGCGTTCGAGGCGCGCAAAAGCGATGTTGATCCTGCGGTTTTTCTTCAGTCGGCCGACATGCCACCGGCCGCAGATGTCACAACGATAAGCGTGGACGTATTCGCCCCTTCGGTTAAGAACCGCCGCGGAGCACCGGGCCGCTTTTTCAGACTGCTTGATTTTGCGCTGACAGGTCTCGAAGGCTTTGCGTTTGTCCAACGGCTCACCTCCCCACCAACCGGATGGCCGGTTGAGCGTCTGACCATCGCCGAAGTTCGCGCAGCGCTTTTTCTGGTATCGCCTGATCGCCCTTTAGCCACGAAACCACGGTTTCATACTTTTTGCGGCCCGTGATGGTGGCGATGTCCGCTGTTTTCAGGTTGTGCCGCCGCACTATGTCTAAAAACGCAATATTTTCAGGTACTGCCGAGTAGCCTGATTCTTTGGCCGTTTCTGCCGTGACGGTGGCCGTTTTGGCCGTTTCTGCCGTTCCTTTGGCCGTTTCTTCGGCCGTTACGACCGCGATGCTGGCCGCTTCAACGGCCAAAGTATCCGACGCCAACGACACCCCGTGCTCGCCCGATGAACACCGCAACCGCATCCATGCCATCGAGGCCGCCACGGCCAAACCGATCGAAAGCGGCTCCATGATACATACCAGCAGCACCACGAAGGATAGCAGAGCCCGGCCGCTGTCCAGCCCGGCCATTTCGGCGAAGGCGAATACCGGTCCTGCCTGGGCGGAGCCGCGGGACAGTTCGACACCCAAGGCCTGCTGTCGGGTCAGATTGGCCATCAGTTCGCCCTGCAGGCCGTCGTAACCAGCCGCCGCACGCTCGCTGATGCGCCGACTCACATGCCCGCCTGGAAGCTGCGCCAGGGTATCGTCAATCACCGCGATGCGATGGCGCAGGGCCTGCTCGTAGGACTCAAGCCCGTCCATTTCAGAGCGGGCAGCAGACACTCCGGCGCTTGCCTGGTTGTGGCTCTGTATCAGGTAGCCGGCGGCCTCGATGGAGGTCACCATCACCAGGGCCGAGATCACCAAAGCGTAGAAGCAGCGCGGGCCGTTGCCAATGGTGCGCCAGTTGCGATGCAGGTGCAAAATCGCCAGCAGCTTACCAAGTTCCATGCCGGCCGCCAGCAAGGCGGTCACGACCGCATGCCCGCCGAAGACGGCCACCAGGCCGCACACACTCATATAGGCGGCCGTGCCCCACACGCACAGCAGCGCCGCCGTGACCATGATGGGATAGATCATCGGCCACCTCCTTGCGAGGGCACGATATCGTCCGTTGCGTCGATCTCCTCGTCGCACCACTTGGCCATCGTCAGCGCGGCGCACAATCCAAAACCAACGATGACGCCCACCGCCATCCCGAACAGAAAACCTGTCAAAAACATGATCCGCTCCTTTCTTGATGGCTCTTACAGGCCGCGCACAGCCGGCAGCCTGGAACGGCGGCCAGTCTTTCGGCCGGGATCGTCTCGCCGCAGACATCGCACTCGGTGGCCTGCGGCACGGCTTGCAGCGCCAGGATCTCGGCGCGTTTGGCGCGGATGTGCATGCTGGTTAAAGTCTCTTCGCTGAGCTGGGCGTATTCGGCGTCATCCATTGTCGGCCCCTTTCAACTCGTATTGGAATCGGTCCACCGTTTTGCGCTCGGTGCCCAGCGCGGCCAACGTGGCGTCGTCGAACTTTTCAACCGCATCCCAGTCCACGGCCTCCTTGATGACCCGGATGGCGGCCGCAAGGCCCGCCGACCGCAGGCGCTCGATCATGCCCTTGATGCGATTGACACGCAGCTCGGCCTTGATCATCACCGACCCGCGTGGCAGATCCGCGCGGTCGCCGTCACCCAGGATCTCGGCGCGATGCCTTTTGACCAGCCGTTCCAGGGCCTTTTCTCTTTCGGCGATATGATTGGCCGCAAGGGCGATATCCGGCGCATAGCGCGCCTCTATCTGCCTCACCTCGCCGGCGGCATCGGCGTGCAGCTCGGCCAGGCGCCGCTTGCCGATGCGGATGTCGGCCAGCAGCAGGTCGGCCTCCATGCGCGCGCCGTCCGCGCTAAGCTTCGTTCGCTTCATCGCCGGCCTCCAGCTCCAGGCGCATCTGCCCGAGGTACTCCGGCAAAGCCACATTTTTCATGCGCGAGATGCGCGCCAGCATGGACAACGCGCGCCGTTTGGACTTGTCGCAGTACTGGTTCAGCTCGCTGGAGCTGGCCGACAGCCAGTAGCCGGCGCCGTCGGAGAGCACCGGCATGCCGTCGGCGCGCATCTCGGTGATGAATTTGCGCAGCATGCGGGTGTCATTGATGCGGTGGTGGTATTTCCGGCCCGGAAAGACGGACTCGTACAGCTCGCCCATGCCGATCTTCTTGTCCGGCCCGATGTGCGCGATCATCAGCGCGTAGAGCCGCTGGCGGGCGGCATCCAGTTGCTCCTGGGTGAATCGTTCCATACTGCCTCCTATTCTTCGCATTTAATGCGTTTTAAGCGCAGAGTGTTATCAAATGCGTCGCACACGTAATTCGGGTTGATGTCGTAGGCCCTACCGATATCCAGCCCAATAATCGTGCACCTGAAGTGCGTGGTTACGCGCGGCACAATCGTCGCCCTGACATGATCGCAGACCAGACAGTGCCGAGCCGTGCCGCCGTGCCGGTAATTCAACTCATTTTTTTTCTTCAGTCGCGGAACGCCCATCGGAACCTCCTATAAATCGTTCAAAAACCTGTAGGCCTCTTCATAGGCCGCCTCGAAACCCGCGCCAACGCGCCTGTACAAGGCCCGGCGCTGCTCATCCGGCAGGCGCGCGTAGCACTTGAAGCACACCGCCCGTCCGGGCTGCTTGCGCCGGCCGCACTGGCATTCGTCGCTGGCAAGGGTGTCGGTGAAAAACTTCCGTTCGCCCTGGGTACGGGTCATTTGCGGCTTTTTAAGCATGATCGGCACCTCCGCTGAAGATCTGGCGCAGCGACAGATAGGTGTCGATCTGGGCGGCAACCCCCCGGCAAAGGTCGCGGATCTGACTGAGTTGATCGCTGTCATAGCGCTTGCGGCCGGATAGCAGGGCCGCCAGACGCTTAAACCGGTAAGCGCCATCGTGATCCGTGGCGGCATCCTTTTCGTGGATGCGCTCGTGTAGCCTTTTCTTTATTTTCGCCAGCTTATTTGCGCGCCGCACTTCGTTGCGGCATTTGCGGCAGGTCCCTTCGCGCCCATCTCGACAATCCGCGGACGGTTTAAAGGCACCCAGCGGAAGCGGATCTTTGCACCGGTTGCAAATCTTCGTTACTGCCGGCGGCGGAGAGGCCTGCGCTTTTGGCTCTTCAAGCGTCGCCACGGGGGCTTGCGTCTTGATTTTTTTCGAGTAGTCCCGCTGCTTTTCTCGCCGGCAATCCTTGCACATATAAGCTTTGCCGTCCTTGCTTCCGCTGTGCGTGTCAAAATCTTTCAGCGGCTGGGGCTTTCCGCCGTGCCGGCACTCCTTGCGGGAGCAGATCTTGGTGGGCAATATGCTCATGGTCGTATTCTCCTTTTCCTGGCGCCGCTCAGGGCGCAAGATTTCATCTTGAATCTTTTCCACGACCGGATGCTCCCACCCGGCCACGGCCCGCGCATAGGCCACGCGCTTGGCGCACCCCATGCACTCCGGGCAATTCTTGTCGCCACCACGCAAGTGGATGGAACATGACCGGCACGGGTTTTTCAGCGTCATCGAGCGGCCTGCTTTCTCTGGTGGTAGGTCAGGGCCGCCACCAGCTTGTGGAGCTGGTAGGCCGATAGCCAGCGGTGCGAAGCGACCTTGAACATGCGCTGGGCGATGGCGTCCACGTAGGCCTCCGTCAAACCAAGGTCGGCGCGGATCGCGGTCACCTTGGCCATCAGCCGCTGTTTGCCGCCGGCCGCCTTCCGGAACGGGTTTTTCGGCTTGAACCCGATCTTTTCGAAGTGGCTCATGGCCTCTTCGAACGCGGCGCCCGAAAGATCCTTGCTCGATGTCACGCCGAAACCCGCGAGCAGCCCCCGGTATTCGTCTTCGGTCATGCCGGTGCGCTGCTTGGCCACATGGATCAGTCCGATCTGTTTTTTGCTGATCATGGGCTACCTCCTAAAACCTGAAGCCGACCTCAACGTAATTGGCCTGGGATACAAACCCGTCGGCATCGATGGGATGCCAGCAAAAATGGCGTGCCGAAGTAAAAAACGAAAGCTTACCAGACAATGGTTTTTCCCAGCCGATCCCCACGGTGTAGCGGATGCTCGCCGGGTGAAACGATCCGTCGCCGTTGTACTGGTCCATGAGCGTGATGAAATTCACCCAGGGGCGAAGCTGGCCGCTCAAAAAAGGCACCCGGTGGCCGACTTCCACCTCCGATTTATAGGTCGCCTCGCCGCCGTCCGGCCGCGAGTAAACGTTTTCCTGGTCGGTGTACGCTCCGAAAGAAGCAAAGCCATCCACCGCATGAGCCGCGGCCGGCAGGCAGCACAAGGCCGCCGCCACGATGGCGCAGTTAAATGCTCTCTTCATGGTCGATGCCTCCAAAAAACGACGGGCACAGATCGCAGCGTCCGCCGCTTGAAATGGTTGGTTTTTCATGACGATCTGCCGGATGATGAAACGGCAGGGACAGCAGCGCGGCCGGCGCCACCCAGGCCGAAACCGGCCAGACGGCCCGCGACGCGCACAGCGGGCACTGCGACGTTCCTCCGACGTTCACCAGCAGCCCGGCGTAGTTGCAGTCCAGACAGCAATGGATATCGGTGAGCTTCATGTGGTTTTGGCGTGTTTTCATGCGGCCTGCCTTTCCGCGGTGCATACCGCGTTGCGCTCTTCGATCTCTTCCAGCGCGCCACGCAACCAGGCCTCGCGCGCCACGGATTGCATCGGTATCAATGGGCTGCCGTCCGGCAGCATCTGCTCGAACAAGGCGCGATTTTCAGCCCACCAGACATCAAATCTCGCCATCGTCCACCTCCGTTTCCTGGATATCCACAACCGCCATGCGCGCCCGCACAATGGCGTGCGTTGCCGCGATCAGCGCCTGGCCTGCCTCGTCGAGCTGGGCGATGGCCTTTTTCTTGGCCTCACGAATATGGTGCAGACGGTCGGCCTTGGCCGTGTCGGCCGGCGCCTGGGGGCCGAGATCGTTGATCAGTCGGTAGGTGGGGGATTGGCCGATGCGCCCGATGCGCTCCACACACCCGCGCCGAACGAGCAGCGCCAGAAACTCCTTGGCATAGCTTTCGGAGGCATTGGCCAGCTCCACCAGGTCGGCCACCGTGACCATCTTACGCATCCGGATCACACTCCACATGGCGCTGCGGATGTCAGGTCCTGCTCCGGCCTTTCCGCGATAAACCACGACACCCGGGCTCACACGCTCCACCTCTCCGGCGTCGCGCAGGTCGCTCAAGCACCTGTAAAGCGGGCGTTTGTCCTTGTTCGAAATCATATCCAGGGCCTCGGCCAGCACGGAGATCTTGACCTGCCGGCCGTCGCCGCCAAGCTCTTTGAGCTTGGACCTGACTGTTTCTGCAAAATTCGGTCTACGCATTGCCCAAGCCCTCCTATTCATCCGCTTCGCTCAGCGCCTGGCGCACGGCGGCCGCCACCGTCTTTTCGTCGGCCTCGGCCGTACCTTTGGCGTTGAGCACCCGCACCAGGTTGATCAGGTCGCGCCGCACGATGCGGATGTCGCCCTCGCTGGACTTTTGCATGGCTTCCACCGCCGCCGGGCAGGTGAAGCGCACGGCGGCCGCGGCCGTCACATACTGGACGATGTCGGCCACCCCGAAGGGCTTAAACTGGATCTGCTGATAGGTCCGCGACCACACCCGGCGCTCCTTGCGCATCATGGCCGGCAGCTCTTCCTCGCCGATCAGCACGATGGGGGCCCCGGTGGCCTCGGTCAGGTCGCGCATGATCTCCAGAAAGGCGATCGGCAGCTTTTCCGGCTCGTCAATAAAAAGGGTGGGCTTGGCCTTGACCAGGCGTTCGGCGATTTCGGCGAAAAGAGGGCCCACGCGGTGGGGCGGTTCAGCGATACCCAGCTCGCGGGCGATTGCCTTTAAAAACTCGCTCTGGCTGTGGCGCCAGATCTTGAGCGCCAGCACATAGTGGCAGCCGCGCGTGTTGGCGATGTGATAGTGGGCCGTGCGCGTCTTGCCGCGACCGGCGCGCCCCCAAACCAGGCCGAAGCGCCCTTCGCCGGCCGACGACGCCAGGGCCTCCATCATGGCCTCAAAGTTGCGTACATTGGCGGTCTTTACAAAGATCGGTTTGATTGATAACGTCACTTGCGATACTCCTTTCAACTGTTGGGGGTTTCATCACCGTCCGCCTGGGCGCTGCGAACGCCTGGGCGGACACCTTTTATAGATTGCCGGCGCCCTGCCGGTGATCCGCCTGCCACTGCACGGCCAGCATGCCGCGCATCTCCTCGAAATGGTCCTTGTGGTTCAGGTACGCCAGCGTATCCTCGAAATAGCGCGCAAAATCGCGCCAGCGCTCCGGGATCATCCGGCCGCGCACTTCCATTTCCATGATGGCCATATAGCGCTCCTCTTCCGGCAACGCCTCCAGGCGCGCGCGCAGGGACACGGCGTCTTCCTCGATCTCCGGCACGCTGACATCGAGGACGCTGCAATCGTCTCCAGCGCCGCAATCCACTTCCGTGGCGGCTGCCTGGGCCTGGATCTTTTCCCACTCGGCATCGCTGATCGTTGTCTTTTCAGGGATCTGCCGAACGGGATTCTTGCTGGCGCCGTCTTTGATCGGTAGCGTCGTAATGCCGACCTGGGCCATCTGCTGGCGGTGGTGCGGCAAAAACTCGTTGGCCAGAAACTCCTTGGCAAACGATGAGGCCTCTTTTTCCTGGTGCCGGTGCTCTTCGCAGTGCTCTGCCAGGCGCAACCTGTCGGCATCGGTGCCAAGGTGGCGCGCCGCCGGATGCAGCCGCTCGTATTCCTGGGCAACGCAAATCAACTTACCGCCCAGCTCGCTGACGCGGATGTAGGAGGTGTCCTGGAAGTCGTAATGGATCAAAACCTTGTGAGACCGTCCGTGCAGCTCGCGGTGATAGTACTGGCGACCGTTGAACTGGATCGCGCTGCGCCGGATCGATTTAATCTCGCAGGCCATCATCATGTCGTCGAGCAGCGCGCGGTCAACACCGGGGCCACGTCCGGCTTCGAACACCTCCAGCGGCGTGCGCCCCTTGAGGTGGCCTTCCTGCTGCGGCCGGCGCGCATAGCGGTCGAACCAGTCCGCCACCGCAATGTGGGCTTGCTCTAGACTGATGCCGCCGCCCACCATCTGCTCCCGGATCTTGCGGTGCAGACGCTCGCCGCGCATCATGCCCGGGGGCTTGTCCGCGATACAGGTGCCGGTAAAGGTCGGCGCCCAGCGCTCCAGCTCTGAAAATGTGCCGAAAAAGCGCTCCACCGTCTTGGATTGGCCGCGATACGGCCGGGCGTGGATCACCTGCATGCCAAGCCGCTCGAAAAGACCGGAAAAAGCCTCTTGCTCCAGGTCCTTGCCCTCGAAAAAGCGCGCGCCGAAGGCCTTGCCGTTGTCCAGGTAGGGGATCTTGGGGATCTTGCCCAGGCGCAGGATCGCCCAGCGCAGCGCCGCCGCGATGGCCTGGGTGTTTTCCGTGGGCATGATCTCCCAGCCCAACGGGAAGCTGGACTTCATGTCCAGCCACAGGATCAGCACCATGCGCTTTGGCTTTCCGGTCCAGGGATTGACGATGTCGAAGTTGAGCACATGACCGTCGGCCACCACCACGTCGCCGACCTCGATGCGCTCGAAATCGCGCTCGCCGGACAGCGCGCAGTGATCGTTCCAGGCCTTCCAGCCGTCGCGGGTGAAGGTCCATATATGATGGTTGCGCTCGCGCCACTCTTTGATCCAGCGCCGATAGGTGGCATCCGAAAAGCCATTTGATATGCCGCGATCGTGCATGATCTCCCGGGCGTAGCGGATCGCCTCGGATATCTGCGGCTTGTTGGGGTGCAGCAGGCAGGCCAGCAGGATCTTGGCGTGGGTCTCGTTGATCGATGTCGCTCCGCGCCGCCAGGCGCCGCGCTGATCGGCCAGCACGAAACAATCGTTTCCGGCCGATTGTACATCCAGCTTCCACCCCTCGATGGTCTTCCAGGACAGCTCCCCGAGCTGCTCGAACAGCTTCGGGTATAGCAACCCGGTGTTGTACGTATCCATGAACGAGTCCCGCACGGCCACCTTCTGACCGTAGGCCGCCGAGTTCACGCGCTCTTTGTACAGGCGAAGGAGGTCGTACTTTGCCAGGGCCTTTTCCTGCTGGCCCTGGCAAAGTACGATGGGGCGGTGGGATGTTGCGGGGGGATATGCAGCGCGCGGCGCCGGCATCAACTCCTTGCCGGCCTCCGCGATTTGCACCTTATTATAGAGAAGCCGAATATCGTCCGGCAGTCCGGATAAAGGATATCGTTTTTGGGATCCGCCGCGGCAGGATGTTTCTTCGAACGGCCAACCCTCTTTCGTCGCTCGCTTGTGCACATATTGAACGCTGACTTGTTTGAGTTCAGCAATCTGTTTGGCCGAAATGGAATCCATTTAAATCTCCGAAATCAAAAAACGTTTCTGGAGCTATAATTCCGACTCTATCTTTCGAATCTGACGGCTTTTGCGCTGCACCTCTATTTTCGCCTCGGCCCAGGCCAGCATCTTTTGCTCGCGGTCGCCGATCACCATCAGGCCAAGCGAACGAGCCACGACATCGAGCACCGACCACCGGCCGACCGCCGCACAAAAAACCGTCAACGCCTTCAGCGGGATGTGGCGCGGATCGGACACGTTCAACCATTTTTCGAGGGTATCAATGGTCAGCCGCTGGCTGTTTCCGTGCGTCAGACAAACGCCATGCCGCTCGGCGATATCGTTCATGCGGTCCACGAGCTGCTCGCGGGACATTCCGCAGTCGCGGGCATCGTCGGCCATAGCGGCCTTGATCGCTTTGGAGACATTGAGCGTGGGCTGGCTGAACAAGTCTAACTGGATCGGTGTTCTCATAATTTTGTCCGCCATGATCTATGGTTCCGTCCGATCTTGGCATTCCATCGGACATTGACTTGACAAGTCAGGTAGTTTAAAAATCAATCATTGAGCAGCCGGTCTGCCAGGTTTCCGAGGGCCACCATATAAATAGGTGGACGGCCAAATGCGCTTCAGGTCCATCCCGACCGCATCGGCGATAGCCTGTCGAATGCGATGACTGACAGCCCGGCCATTGACCACCATATAAACGGTCTGCCTGCTGACGCCGACCTCGCGGGCGACCCTCGAAAGAGATACGCCAGCTCGCATCAAAGCGATTTTGAGTTCGATCGGATCCATATCTTGGATAGGGTTGGGCATAAGGCACCTTTATGATGTTTGCGTGACAGTCTATTTAAGAAAGTAATAAACCTAAAATATTCAGCGGTCAATTAAAATATTAGGTTGAAGCTTAAAAATTTAATTATTGACGCAAAAGCAGACATAAGACCAAATAAAACAAACTGTTAAAGAAAGCTTAAACCGGTTTAAACTTAGGTTTAAGCTTTAGACAGTGAAAGCTTAAACCAGTGAAAACGATTTGTGACCGAATAAAATCGATTCGAGGTGAGCTAACACAGAAGGAATTCGCTAAAAAATTAGGTGTAAGTTTGGGGGCCGTTCAATACTGGGAGGCAAACGAACAGATACCAAAAGGGGATATCCTTTTAAAATTCAGAAACCATTTCAATATCGACTTAAACTGGTTACTCACAGGACAGGGTGAGCCCTTTGCTGAACGTGAACGAGATAAAGCCGGTTATCAAGCTATTCAATCTTCAAACATTATAGAGCTTCAACATTTAGACCTGGTGCGGAATTTCAAAGATAAGCCTCGGGCTAAGGCAATAAACCAGGCCCTTTTGGAGCTGGAGCGCACCAGTCCCAGCGCCTTCGAAGCCATCGAGGCCTATATTAAGGGGATGGTCAGTGGAATCCAACTAATGGTGGCCGAACCTCAGTCGTCATATAGTGAGCGTAGAAAAAAGGACGCCCCTGAAAATATTCCTCCAGGAGGTGATCGGCGCCGGGGAACGGATCGGCGCAAGGCGGGCGGTGGATAGCAAAACCGCGCTGCGGTGGCATTATCGACTGCAATAAATGCCCTTTCGAGCCCGTTTGCAGAAAAGATGGCGTGGTATGCTATATGCTAATTAAATGCTATTGTATCAGGAGGCTTGAGCGATGAATGACCAACTTTTTTACATTATTACACTTATATCTGCGCTCGTTTACGGTATCATTTTTATGCTTTTGCCATTTTTTGTCCTAAGGATCAGGAACGAAGTGATATCCATCAATAAAAAACTCGGCAAGCTATTACCACAATCGGCTGAACCCGTGAACGAGGAAAAGGTCTGCACCAAATGCAGCACCCGCAACCGCCATGACGAATTTACCTGCATCAACTGCGGAGAACCGCTTAACGACTTCAAAATGGCTTAAAACTTTTCTGAGATAGCGTGCAAAAACATACCCGCCGACACTTCAAAACCATGAACTTTTCTGATTTATCAAATCCACCCACCTTCAGCCACCTGCCAGCGCCGGCCAAAATCCACTTCACCCTCATAAGTCCCATTAACCACACACTTTAGTGCCACACCAGCACCATACCCGTCCCCCAAAAGCACCCCCAAATTCACCCCTGCCTACTTTTCTGAGATAGTGTGCCCCTCC